>BNJS01001812.1_pt1 | contig 119076 bp, 165 predicted proteins | sample 8540461 | NCBI WGS metagenome assembly BNJS01 (sample SAMD00202454, study PRJDB9452) | human saliva metagenome | isolation source: human saliva | place: Japan | reverse complement strand
TCATAATTCCTCCACCTAATCCCGTTATTGCGCCAATAAAGGTCATAATCCAGACGATGAAGCTATAAGTGACTTCGTACATCCTTAACCCTCCTTAAAATGTATTTCTCTCAATCTTTTGTATTTTTTTATTATATACGATTGTATTTTTGATAGAAAGATAAAGAATGCGTAATATATTGCTTCGTTTTATCAAGATGTTGTTTTCTTTAACAAAAACGAATACTAGCAACTTTTGCTACGGATAAAATGCATCAGTTGCTAGTATTCTACGTACTATATATCTAGAAAAATATCATGTTTATAAAGATATTATCCAATGAACAAGAGCATACAAACCATTTTCACTGTAGCAGCAGTATCATAAGACTCGCTGACAAGGCTGCTGACGTCCTTACTACTAATAGAAAAGTGTTTTTTTAGTCTCTTATTCTAATCTTTATTGCTTTTCACTAAATAAAAATTTCGGTACAAAACATACAGTTTTCATCATTATCACGACGTTTCCCATAATTAAAATTACAAATATGGAACCCTTGGTCGTAAATATTTTTCTAAATTCACTAATGATTGACTACGTTTTTTCTTTTGTTCCATCTGTTCATTTGATTGATCCGTTGGAACTGTTTCATCGATGGTATCTAATCGTTCTTTTAAGTGAAGATTTTCCATCGTTAACTTATGATTTTCTTCAATGACCACTTGTAATTCTTGACTAATTTCTTCTAACAATTCTAATTGCTGATGAACTTGTCTTTTTAATTGTTCTACTCGGTCATATAATTGACGATTCGTCATACCATCTCTCCTTTCTTACTAAGGAATCATTAATACCCATTGTTCCAGGGCAGCTTGTATTCCTACATTTGCTTGCACTTTTTCTAACACTTTACTCGTCTTCTCATGTAATTCAATCCATTTTTGGACAGTTAACTGATTCGCAATAGTTTGCAAGGTAGCAGCTTTATCTTTTTGAATGATTTGCTCTTTAGAACCGATTGCCATATAAAGAGAATCTCTTACATAGATGGATAATAATTCTAAAAATCGTTGCCCTTCTGCTTTTGAAATCAATAACGGCATCATTTGTGACTGAATCGTTACAAATGCCATGGATCGATTTTGGAACACTCGTGTATACCATTGCCAACTATCTTGACGCAATTGTTGGAATGATTCACTATTGGCTAATTCTAATGCCTCGTCTAAATCACTTGTCAGTGTTACTAATAAGCGAGAAACCGAAGGAATAACCCCTTTTGCTTCTAATTGAGTCGTCAATGTTTCCATAACAGGCGTTGCAAAATGAACAATTTGACAGCGTGATTGAATTGTTGGTAATACTTTGCTAAGTCGGCTTGTTAATAATAAAAATAATATCGAAGATTCTGGTTCTTCTAAAAATTTTAACAAGCTATTAGCACCACCCGTTGTTAATGTATCCACATCATGAATGATACAGACTTTCATATGTCCTTCCATCGCCGTTTTCGATAATTGTTGCTTTAATTCTCTTATTTGGTCCACTTTTAACGTTTGCCCGTCAGGAGTAATCTCCATAACATCAGGGAAGTTTCCCTCATCAATTCTTCGGCAATAGTCACACTGTGAACAAGGTTTTTCATGAGCAGCTCGTTCTTGACAAAAAAACTAATTTTGCAAACAAATAGGGCTACCTCTCTTTTTCCAACTCCTTGCATTCCTTCAAATAAATAGGCATGACCCTAAGCGATTTTTTTGAACTGCATGAATAAAAGATTGCTTCAACATCTTCATATTAGAAATGGTAGAACGAGTCTACAGGAACAACAAATACTGTTGCACCACCTACACGAATTGGAACTGGCATCGACATTCCTGCTTCTAATGTTGTATCTAAATGAACGGGAGGAGTTGTTAATTGTTCTCTTGATTCACAGTTTTTCACGAATAATCGATAAGACTTCTTCCACACGTTCCTCTTCAATCCCTACTAAGAATGTTGTGTTTCCTGCTCGTAAAAATCCACCTGTAGTAGATAAACGAGTTGCACGAATATTTGCATTTGCAAATTCATCGCTTAATAAATGACTATCTTTGTCTTGTACAATCGCAATAATTAATTTCATATTATCTCTCTCCGTTCGTAAAATATTCAGGATAACGTTCTACTAAGGCTGTTAAACATTCTTGCACAACTTCATCCACTGTTTTTGTTGCATCAATTTGGATAAAACGTTCAGGATCTGTTGGAATAATATCCAAGTATCCTTGACGAACCATTTTGTGGAATTGTAATCCTTCTTGATCTAATCGGTCAAATTGACGATTTCCTTTTGCTAAATGAATTCTTTCTAATCCAATTTCAGCTGGAACATCCAAATATAGTGTCACATCTGGTGTTTTTCCCGCTGTTGCAAATTGATTTAGTTGATACACTTCTTCGACACCAATACCACGAGCTACCCCTTGGTAAACTAATGAACTGTCTACAAATCGGTCGCAAAATACAATGCCACCTTTTTCTAAATTCGGTAAAATTCGATCCGTTAAATGTTGTCTTCTCGCAGCTGCATATAAAATCGCTTCTGTTCGAACATCCATTTCTACATTTTGAACATCTAAAATAATTTGTCGAATATCTTCTGCAATTCGACTTCCTCCAGGTTCTCGAGTAGAAGTAATGGTCACATTTGTTCGTTCTTCTAATAATGGAATGAGCTTTTTCAATCACAGTTGTTTTTCCTGCTCCATCTGGGCCTTCCATCGTAATAAATAATCCTGGCACAATACTCCTCCTAATTTCGCAAATTCTATTTTATTTTTATCATATTTTCCAATGAACTTAAATTCAAAACTGAATATTCGATTGAAATTTGAGAAGCTGAGAGTAAGCTACTACATAATAAACTTCCCTATTTAGCAACTTCGCCTTGCCACTCATTCATTCCACCAGCGACATTAGTCACATCAAATCCTTGCGCTTCCAAAAATTCGCACGCTCTAGCAGAACGACCACCTGCTTGACAAACAACATAATACGGTTGGTTTTTATCTAAATTGGTATAAGTTGTACCTAATTCACTTAATGGAAAAATTGTCTGCCCCTGGAATATGTCAGCTTGATACTCATCTTTTTCACGAACATCAATTAAAACGACTTCCTCTGATTGGTTTACTTTTTGAAATTCTGCTGCTGAAATATTTTTCATCTTCCTAACCCCTTTTAATAGTCTGTTTTCTTTGATTTTAACATATTACATATACTTAGCATACTTTTTGAGTCTTATTGAAAGAGTTTCATTGGTTTAACAAGACTATGAATGAACAAGAAAAACACCTAGATAAATTCTAGGTGCAACTTATCGAATCGGTAAACCTTTTGCGTACGCTTCTTTTGCTTCTGCAAGTGTCATCTTGTTTGACCCACCATCAATATTTATAATTCCCGTAATTTGTCAACGACAGACATCACAAATATCATAGTCCATTACTTCATGTCTCCAATAATGAAAAACCCTTAATTATTATTATATCAGAAAAAAATATTAAAAATAAGACTGTTTTTTTAGCAAAAAACAAGAATACACTATAAGTGAAATAGAAAAATAAGGGGGAGAATGAAATGAAAAACAATCATTTTTATTTTGGGTATACTTACTTTTTTTCTTCTTAAATATTTGATTTTTAAATGAAAATCAGTTAAGAGGAGTTAGTTCAATTAGGAAACTAACTCCTCTTCTTAATAAACTACTATTTCTTCTTCGTTAAAGTTTTTCTTTGTCAATATTAACCATTCAACAAAAATCGTTTAAGTCAATTGTCTTAGCTAATCGACCGAAGCATAACACTAAGCTATCCATACTATCTGGTCTATAATATCCATCATTTGGCTCATCTGCTATCATTTCTATGCCTTCTGCTCCCTCTTTTCTTTAGCAGACGTAAAAAAATTTCGTTACATCAGAATTTTCTTTTCAATAGTTTTCTATAATAATCCTCAGCTACTTCGTTTTCACCAACTTTAAGAGCAACTAACATCATAGGCACTAAGAGTAAATCATTCAATCGATATTCTTTCTCATGTTTATCTAAAAATGCTTTTGCTTCATCGTATTTTTCTAAGTGTGCATACACATTCATTAATTCAAAACGAGCGCCAAGTGAATCGTTCGGATTCATTTCTAGCAATTCTTTATATTGCTTTTCTGCTTTTTGTAAAGAAAGCATTTCTAACATATTTACCTGCTAAATCAGCTTTCAAACGAAGATACGGACGATTTTCGATATACTCCCCATCCCATCTCTTCTGGATCTAACTTTTTAACTTCTTCTCTTTCTAGTTTTTCTAACTCGTATCAGTTCTTCAGGTCGAGGTAGATAGCTAAACAAAACTTGCTTAGCTTCAAGATTTTCTGGTTCAATTTCCAAAATTTGTTTTGCAATCTTCTTACGTTTTGGAGAACCCGATTTTGCATAATGCATTTCTTCTAGCAAATCCCATAGTAAATCTTCATCAGAGTCATCGATAAATTCTCCGTCCATCACCATATTTAGATTATATTGCAGCTGAAAAAGCAGCAATGAGCTTGCTCTTCATCTTGAAATTCATCTCCATGTTCATCCAAGAACTTATTTAATAATGTAATAATTTTTCTGTTTCAAATGACATAGTACGCCTCCTTTAATTGCCTATTTGAATTATAGCGAAAAAATTAGCAAAATGCATGTAAGCGTTCATTCCCAATCATATTAAAACGAGCTCCCCGAAATAATCGAAGAACTCGTTTTCACTTCTATTGATTTAGGCTGTTCCTCCTCATCAACTGATAAAGTGCAACAACTTTTTATTTTTACTGCATATACGCAGTTAATTCTGATTCTGATATATTTAATCTCTTAGCTCCGCTTTCAATTGTAAGGATTCCATCTTTTACCAAATCAACAATGGTTGTGATGGTACCTTCTGTTCTTCCTTCTGTTCTTCCTTTTTCTATCCCTTCTTCGATTCCTTCCATTCTTGCTAGTTCTTTTTCTTCTGCCACATACTCCAAATGCGCGTAGTAGCCATCTAGTTTCCTTATGCGATCATCAAACATTGCTTGTTCCTCCTTTGTCCAGTTCGTTCGATTCATAATCGTATCTGCTGTTTCTAAAATTGTCTCAGGATTTTGTGTATAAGGTTTGTTCCCAAAAAATTCAATCCATCGAACTTTTCTATACTGTTTTATTTTGGTTGGATCATATTTATCTAATTCTAAAAATGCCATACGCATTAAGTTTCGTTTTTCTTTGATTCCTTTGAAATAAACTTTTAATTCTTCGTAGGATTCATCATCTCTTAAGCTAAATGAATGATACATACGATCATCTTCAAAATAACGTTCCTGTGTAATCGCAATGGCGTACACCGGAATCATTTCTTTTGCGAGATGATAGGTTTGCGTTCCATCTTGTTTATGCATATTCATATTTTTAGAAACTTGTTCACATAAGTATAAGCATAAACGCTTGATAAAGTCAATTTGTAACGCTACCTGAATTTCAATAATAATTTGTGTATGATCATCTAAAGCTCTGCCAACACGTCAATATGTGTTGAATAGAAATTCATCCAAATAAAATTCATGAATTTGTGTACTTTCCAAAATTTTTACACTTTCAACTGGCAAATCAAATATGTCTCGAATAAATTGCGCAGTGATTGCCGTATTGTTAAAAATCTTCTTTGCCATCAAATCCATCATGGGTCTTGCCCTTCAATTCGTTCCTTCATATTATTTCATCCTCTCTCTATTTTTGAAAGCATCTTCCAAATGACTTCTCACTAGAAATTACACTTCACTTATATATACGAAAAAGGATGAAAAATATTTTTTTATTTTAAAAATTTTTTTAATTTAAAAATAAGGCAGTGCCAAGATTTTTATGTCAACTCCACTAGTTGTCACTCAAACTACTAATTCAAATCCTCTATGAATTCTTTCTTTAAAAATTGAAAATGACTAATAACTCGTCATAAACTGAATCAATACTTGTACATACTTTAGAATAGACGTAAATTTCTTTTCCTTTTTTGGTTTTTTTGATGAATGTTTAGTGGCACAATTTGTGTTGTCCTACTATTTCCTCCATTTCTACTTCTTATTTGTAGTATAGGGAAAGTTACGAACTGATGATAGATACCTCGTTATAGGGCGCTTACGTTACACTAAACGATAAAGCGTTTTCCAACTCCGTAAAAGAAGAAGGATAGAAAATAGCGGAGATACTATTTTCTATCCTTCATTTTGAAGTTAGAAACTCATTAATCGATTGTTCTCAATCAATTTGCTTAATTATTTTCTGATTCTTCGTCTTCTTTCTTTCCAAAAACTACTAATCCTAAACTTGAAAGAATTGAAGCTGCTGCTGCAGAGAAGATTCCAAATCCTTCTGCTGTACCAGTGTTTGGCAAGATATTTTGATTTGTATCTTGATTTTGTTGTACTGGTTCACCTGTTGGTGTATTTACGCTTGGCATTTGTGCTTCTTGTGCAGGTGTTTGATTTTCTTTCTGTGTTTGGTCTTCTTTCGGTGTTGAAGGAGTAGTTGGTTTTTGTATCTGGTGTTGTATTTGAACCTGAATTTGTATCTGGAGTTACAGGCTGACCTTTATCAGATTTAACAATCTTCGCTGGAGTTGTTACGATAACTTCTACAGGATCTTTATCTTTTTCTTTAATCGTTCCTTTTCCTGGTTCTATTCCGTCTGGTAAATCTTTATTCGGTACTTTTCCTTTGCCGTCTTCCCCAATTATTACGATAATTGGTGTGCCATTCTTACCTGGAATCTCTACCGTAGTTCCTGATGGGTATAAATTTCCATCTGGTTTCTTAGGTATGACTGTTACATCTCCAGTTTGTGGATCTTGTGTTAACTCTACTGTTGGAGTCTTACGAGCTGGTGTTATCACATCCACTGGTTGTGATGGTCTAGCTCCTGGCTCTGTCACTGTTCCTTTTCCTGGAATATCTTGTTTTGGAAGTTTGTCATTCGGAACTGTTCCTGAACCATCTTTTCCGATTGTTACTACTATAGATGTTCCATTTTCTCCTGGAATTTTCACCCTAGTACCTTCTGGATATGTTGTTGTTCCACCTGGTTTCTTAGGCGTTACCACAGCATCTCCATTTGGTTTTCTTGTAATTTTAATCTCACTTGGTTGCTCTGTTTGTGGAGCACTAGGATCAATTTTTTTCGGTGTTTCTACCTTAACTTCAACTGTTGGATTACCTGGTTCCTTAATTCTACCTGTTCCTGGAGTATCTTCATCAGGTAAATCATTATTTGGAACTGTTCCTGTTCCATCATTTCCAATTGGTACAACGATTGGTTTACCATTTTTACCTGGAATCTCTACCTTAGTATTTTCTGGGTATGTTGTTCCATCTGGTTTCTTAGGTGTTACTGTTACATCTCCAGTTTTTTTGGATCTTGTGTTAACTCTACTGTTGGTGTCTTACGAGCTGGTGTTGTCACAGCTACTGGTTGTGAAGGTCTCTTATTCGGTTCTGTTACAATTCCTTTTCCTGTAATATCTTCTTTTGGAAGTTTATCGTTTGGAACTGTTCCTGAACCATTATCCCCAATTATTACCTCAATCGGTTTATTGTTCTCTCCTGGAATCACAACCTTAGTTCCTGGTGGATATGTTGTTGTTCCATCTGGTTTCTTCGGTGTGACTACAGCATCTCCATTTGGATTTCTTGTAATTTCAATCTTACCTGGTTGGTCTGTTTGAGGAGCGGTTGGATTGATTTTACCCGGTGTTAACACCTGAGCCTCAGTAGTTGGTTTTCCTGGTTCTGTAATCTTACCTGTTCCAGGTACATTTCCATCTGGTAAGTCGTTATTTGGAACTGTTCCTGTTCCACCTTTTCCGATTTCTACTACAATTGGGTTACCATTCTTACCTGGAATTTCTACCTTAGTCCCTGGTGGGTATGTTGTTCCATCTGGTTTCTTCGGTGTGACTGTTACATCTCCAGTTTTTGGATCTTGATCCAAACGTATAGTTGATGGCTTACGAGCAGGTGTTGTCACATCCACTGGTTGTGATGGTCTACCTCCTGGTTCTGTTACTGTTCCTTTTCCTGGCACTTCATCTTTTGGAAGTTTGTCATTCGGAACGATTCCAAAACCATCTTTTCCGATTGTCACAACAATCGGTGTTCCATTTCTCCTGGAATTTTTCACAGTTGTTCCTGGTTGATATGGTGTTCCATCTGGTTTCTTAGGTGTAACTACGGCATCTCCATTTGGTCTTCTTGTGATATCTATAGCAGATGGTTGTTCTGTAGCTGGATGATTTGGGTTGATTTTTTTCGGTGTTTCAACATTGACAACCACCTCAGGTTTGCCATCTTCTTTTATCTTACCTTTTCCTGGAGTATCCTCATCAGGTAAATCATTATTAGGAACTGTACCTTTTTCCATCTTTTGTCTAGTGTTACTTCAATAGTTTTTCCATCTTTTCCTGGAATTTCTACCTTAGTTCCTGGTGGATATGTTGTTCCATCTGGTTTCTTAGGTGTTACCGTTACATCTCCAGTATTTGGGTTTTGTTCCATTTCTACTGTTGGTATCTTACGAGCTGGTGTTGTTACAGCAACTGGTTGTGATGGTTTCTTATTCGGTTCTGTTACTGTTCCTTTTCCTTCTACTTCATATTTTGGAAGTTGGTCATTTGGTACTTCTCCTGAACCATTTTCTCCTATCGTTACTATGATGCTTGTTCCATTTTCTCCTGGAATTTTCACTTTAGTATCTTTAGGATAGTTTGTGCCATCTGATTTCTTAGGTGTTACAATCGCATCACCATTTGGTTTTCTTGTGATTTCAATTGTACCTACTTGTGCTGTTTCTGGTGCATTAGGATCAATTTTTTTCGGTGTTTCTACCTTAACATCTACCTCAGGTTTGCCATCTTCTTTAATCTTACCTGTTCCTGGAGTATCTGTTTCTGGTAAATCTTTATTAGGAACTTTTCCTGTACCATCTTTTCCAATTGTTACAGGGATTGAAGTTCCATTTTTACCTGGAATTTCTACCTTCGTTCCTGGTGGATATGTTGTTCCATCTGGTTTTTTCGGTGTTACTGTTACATCTCCCGTTTTCGGATCTTGGTCTAATTGTAATGTTGGCACCTTTTTAGCCGGTGTTGTAATATCCACTGGTTGTGATGGTTTTTGATTTGGTTCTGTAATGATAGCTGTTCCAGGTACATCTCTTTCTGGTAAATCATTATTAGGAACTTTTCCTGTTCCATCATTTCCGATTGGTACAACGATTGGGTTTCCATCTTTGCCTGGGATTGTTACCGTAGTTCCTGATGGATATTTTGATCCATCTGGTTTCTTAGGTGTTACTGTAACATCTCCAGTGCTTGGATTTTGAGTCAACTCTACCGTTGGCGTCTTACGCGCTGGTGTTGTTACATTCACTGGTTTCGATGGTTCTTTGTTTGGTTCGGTTACTACACCTTGTCCTGGTACTTCACCTTTCGGAAGGTTGTCATTTGGTACTGTTCCAAAACCTTTGTCACCTATCGTTACTACTATTGTTGTTCCATTTTCTCCTGGAATTTCTACCTTCGTATCTTTAGGGTACGGTTTCCCGTCTGTTTTTTTCGGTGTAACAATTGCGTCCCCATTTTCCTCACGTGTAATAGTTATTTCCACAGGAGTTTGTGTTGTAGCAACTTTTGGATCTGTTCCGTTTTTCTTTTCTTCCTCATCTGAAATTCCATCATTATCATCATCTTTATCTGTAACATCTGGATCTCCATCTCCATCTGTATCACGTTGAATAATAACTGGAACTTCTACTCGAATTTCTTCATCACCATTCTTAACTTTAACTGGAATGTTGACTTTAAGTTCTTCATCACTACCCCAATTAGGTACGCTTGGTGTTCCTGTTAATTTACCATCTTCACCAACACTTAATCCATTGACTGGGTTTTCTGTTGTAATTGTTGAACCTTCTTTATTCGGTGTTACAACTCTCGGTAATGTTGAAGGAACTTGTGTCTTTTCTGTAACTTTAGTTGGATCTGAAACTTTTGCAGTTAGGTTGTTTGCATTTTTCGGATCTGTTCCATTCGCTTTTTCAACTTCATCTGGAATTCCATCATTATCATCATCTTTATCTGTAACATCTGAATCTCCATCTCCGTCTGTATCACGTTGGATTGTTACTCTTACTGTTACTTCTTTTTCTTCCGTTACTTCTTGTTTGCCATTTTCTGTGAATTTTTCTACAACTTTAGTAACTTTAACAGGGATATCGATAGTACGTTCTTCTTCCTCTTTACCCCAATTATTTACTGTTGGAGTTCCTTCTAGTTCTCCTTTTCCATTCACTTTTAGACCGTTCACTTGTCCTGAACCATCTGGTGTATTTGTTACAATTGTTGAACCTTCTTTATTCGGAGTTACAACTTTCGTTGGAACTACTGGTTTTTTCTCCTTCACTTTTTCTGGGTTTGTAACTACTACTTCTAAGTCATTTGCAGCTTTTGGATTTGTTCCATTTTGTTCCTCTACTGTATCTGGGATTCCATCATTATCATCATCTGGATCCTCAACATCTGGGATTCCATCTCCGTCTGTATCACGTTGGATTGTGACTGGAACTTTTACTGTAGTTTCTTTATCACCATTTTTGACTTTAACCGGAATTAAGATATTACGTTCTTCTTCATCTTTTTTTCCAATTATCTACTGTCGGTGTTCCTTCTAAGTTACCATCATTGTTGACTTTTAAGCCATTCACTGTTCCATTTGGAGCATCTGTTGTAATTGTTGAATTTGGCATATTTGGTGTTACAACTTTTGTTAGAGTAACTGGTTTTTCTCTTTAACTTTTTCAGGTTTCGCAACTGTTGCTGTTAGATTATCAGGAACTTTTGGATTTGTTCCATCACGCTTCTCTACATCATCTGGAATTCCATCATTATCATCATCTGTATCTAAAACATCTGGGATTCCATCTCCATCTGTATCACGTTGGATTGTGACTGGAACATCAACCTTAACAGTTTCTGTAACAATTTCTTTACCATTTGCCGTTACTTTTTCAACGTCTTTCGTTACTGTAACTGGGATATTGATAGTTTTTTCTTCATCATTGCCCCAATTGTCCACTGTTGGAGTTCCTGTTAATTTACCTTCTCCATTAACTGTCAGACCGTTCACTTTTCCAGAATTGTCTGTTGTAGTAGTTGTAATTGTTGCGCCTTTTTTATTTGGTGTGACAACTTCTTTTGGAGTGACTTCTTTTTTCTCCATCACTACATTCGGTTTTGTAACTGCTGCTGTTAAATCATTTGCTACTTTTGGATCTGTTCCATTTTTCTTTTCATCTTCATCTGAAATTCCATCGTTATCATCATCTGTATCATCAACATCTGGGATTCCATCATTATCTGTATCACGTTGGATGGTCACTGGAACATATACCGTAACTTTTTCTTTTTCTCTCGTAATTTTAACAGGAATTATGATATTACGTTCTTCTTCTCCGCCAACCCAATCATTTACGGTTGGAGTTCCTTCTAATTTACCTTCTCCATTGACTTTTAATTCATTTACTGAATTTTCTGTTGTAATTGTTGAACCTTCTTTTATTCGGTGTTACGACTTTTGGTAAAGTTGTCGGTACTGGAGTTTTTTCTTTCACTTTAGCTGGAGCTGTAACGATTCCTGTCAGACCATTTGCTACTTTTGGATCTGTTCCATTTCTCTTTTCATCGTCATCTGAAATCCCATCGTTATCATCATCTGGATCTGTCACATCTGGATCTCCATCTCCGTCTGTATCACGTTGGATTTTAACCGGTACTCTTACGTTAGCTTCTTCCGAACCCTTCTTAACTTTTTACTGGGATAGTAATATCGCGTTCTTCTTCACCTTCACCCCAAGAGTCTACTTTTGGTTTTCCTGTTAAACTTCCATTATTAGCAACTGTTAATCCATTTATAGCAGTTGGTGTTTCTATCGTTGAGTTTTCTTTATTTGGTTTGACTACTTCTGGTATATTAACATCTTTATTTTCAATCACAGTAGATGGTTTGACTACTCCTGTTAGACCGTATGATGTTGGTTTATCAGGTTTATCAAAAATCTTCGGATCTGTTCCAGCAGTTATCTCATCCTTGTCTGGAATACCATCATTATCATCATCTGGATCTGTAGTGTCTGGATCTCCATCTTCATCTGTGTCTCGTAGTATTGTAACTGGTACATTTACGGTGATTTCTTCGTTGCCATTTGTAACTTTCACTGGAATTGTGATAGCACGTTTTTCTTCGTCTTTGCCCCAGTTGTCTACTGTTGGTTTTTCCTGTTAAGTTCCCATTATTATCAACGGTTAATCCATTCACTTCACCTGGTGTTGTTATCGTTGAGCCATCTTTATTTGGTGTTACAACTTTTTTAGAGTCAACTGCACGTTTCTCCAAAACTTCATTTGGTTTTGTAACTTCTGCTGTTAAATTCGTAGGTACAGTAATATTCACACTAACATTATCTGTTGTTTGGTCTGGATATTCTACCACAACAACTGCAGAAACAGTTTGTCCACCTTGACTCGTATCTGGTGGAGTTAACCAAGTATATTTTGTTCCTTGTGGAAGGTCAGTTTTATTCGCAATACTATCCTCTGCCTTAGGTACTGAATTTTTAGGAACCGTTTGGTCTTTTCCTACTGGGGTATACTTGTCTTTTTGCCCTTTGACTACAATTTCAATAGTTTTTTCAGCCGGATTATTATTCTTATCATAAGCTTTAATCGTTACTTTTGAAATCCCAGGTGTTCCTGTAGGAGTTCCTACGATTTTGCCATCTTCAAATCTTAGTCCATCTGGCAATCCTGTCACTTCGATTGGCTTATCTTCACGCATTCCAACTCCGCCATCATTATCTTTAGCTGTTACTGGAATTGGCTTAATTTCCTCACGACTTGTCACTGTTGCTCCATCCGCTGAAATAGTTGGTCCTATCTTATCACGTGGAGTTACAACAAATGAGAAAATCACCGGTTTAGCCTCATTTACACCATCTGTTGCGTTAAATATAATTGTATTTTGCTTACCAACATCTTCTGCTACAGTTTTAATTGTAAACGTAACTTCTTTCAATATAGGTGTATCTTTTCCATAACTAGCTGTCGCTGTCCCTAAAGTATATCTATTAAAATATTTACTTAGAAAATCATTCATATCAAAAGTAACATTTTTGTCATCTCTTGCCGTCACTGTAAATGTTACAGTTTCTCCTTCTACTACCGTTACATGATTAGGTGTTAGTGTTAAAATAGGCGGCTCATTATCAGGTGTTTTGGCTGTATCTGTTGCCGGATCTGAGTTATCACTAGTTCCATTTTTTTGTGATAGCTTCTACAACTGTTCCATTTTTTTACTTTATCTGCTGGGATTGTAATTTCACCTGTGTCTGCATTGATGTTGATTTCTGGATCAGCTCTGAAGTCCATTGGTTAAATGGATCTTTCGTTCCAACTACTGTTTTTGGTGAATCATCTTCTCCTGTGTAAGTAACCGTAATTTTGTCTGCTTTGGTTGGATCTTTGTGGTCTTGCTGTTACAGACCCATCTTCTTTTGCTACTACTGTTGGTGCTTCAGGTTTTGGTGCTCTTGCTGTTTCTGTTGCTGGATCTGAGATCAACACTATTTCCATTTTTTTGTGATAGCTGTTACCGGGGTATCGTCTTTTACTTTATCCGCTGGGATAGTGATTTCACCTGTATTAGGATCAATAGTTACACCTGGATTGTTCTCAAGAGTCCATGTTCCATCATTTCCTTTATTTCCTACTACTGTTACTTTTGAGCCTTCTTCGTCTTTATAAGTAACAGTAATTTTATCTGCTTTGGCTGGATCTTTTGGTTTTGCTGTTACAACACCAGTATTTGGTGCAGTTAAAATTGGTTTTTCAGGTTTTGGAGCTTTTGCAGTTGCGGTTGCTGGTTTTGATTCATCACTGTTTCCATTTGTTGTAACTGCAGTTACTTCTGTGTTATCTTTTACTTTATCAGCTGGAATTGTGATTTCACCTGTTTGACCATTAATTTGAACATCTGGATTATTCGTAACAGTCCACGTTCCATTTTCACCTTTCTTTCCTTCAGCTGTCTTATTAGCACCATCTTCTCCTGTGTAGCTAACTTTAATTTTATCTACTTTCGTTGAATCTTGTGGTTTAGCTGTTACAGATCCATCTTCTTTTGCTGTTGCCAATGGTGCTTCTGGTGTTTTTTCCTTATCCTCTGTAACATGAATAGGTGCATCTACAATAAATGTTCCACGTTCTGGAATAATCACTTCCACTTTACCATACACCGGTGCATCTGGCGCTGTCGCTTTTGATACATCTGGATCTTTAAACCAACGGTATGTTGTCCCCTTTGGCAATTCATCCGGATTATCAATACTATTGAAAGCATCTGGAATAACGCCTACTTTAGTCGTTTGTGCCTTAGTTCTTGGTTTTAAATCGTATTTGTCTGCTTCTTCTGGTTTTAATGGTAATACACCAATAATGGCATTTTCGCCAGTTCTATAACGTCTATATCCACCATCTGTATACCCTCCATAAGCAAGGAATGGGTCATTAGCTAGGCGTTTTTTCATTTCAGCAAGCATCGGATTATTGGTATTTTTATCTCCCCAATCCGACATAATACTATTGTTTAAATCATCACCTTCAAGAATTTTAGTTTTAAAAGTGATAATTGAACGTTGCCCAGCAACTACGTTCATTTTGTCTTCTATGACACCTCGAACAAGATTATACTCAAGGCGATTTTTATAAATCCCTAACATATCATTAACACGTGGAGCGGCATCTGGATTACGATCAGTACCATCACTAGAGTTACGATAAATATTCCATCTCCAAGTATTAGACGGATTTATATAATCCATCCAAGCATCAACATTTTCTCCGTATGTTGCTCCTGAACGACGTTCACCATCTTTAACATAAGCGCGGTAAGCTGAGTTTTCATACTCCCATGCTGATGCGCTATCATACTTCTTGTGGAAAGTCTGTTTTTCCATCTTGGTATTTTTGTATAAAGTAAATTCATAAGGATCTCCAACTGTACGAGGAATCGCAAGTGAAATTTTTTTAGAAACACCAGCCAGTCCATTTGGTCTTGGACCTGAATCTAAGATCCAGTAGTAATATTTATTCCCATCGTTTTCGATACGTTCTTCACGATAAACACGGATATTATCATAGGCTTTATCAGCCGTTCCCTTACTTACGAAAGCATATTGCTTCGTATCTGGTGAATATACATCGCGGTGCGAGTAGTCAATCATAGGGTTTTTAATCCAACCAACCCCGAAGTCTGTTACTTTTGTTGCACGAACCGTACTTGTTCCACGACCAACTACTTGACCATTCTTTTTGATAACAGTCGTAACAACCGCATCTTTCATCATCAAGTTCGTATCAACATTAATCGTGAAGTATCCATTTGTTTGTGATTTAGTTTTAAAAGTTTTTCCACCAACAGTTACCTCAACATCAGCTTCTGCCGCTGTATATCCGTCAACTTGAGCAATTCCTGCTAAACTATCATTAAAGGCTACTGTATCTGCCGTACTTACTTTAGTAGTATAGACACTCTTTCCATTAACTACTAACTCAACATTATCTCCAACTTCGATACCTTTAGCATTTAATTTGAAGGTTCCTGTATCGTCAAGTTTAGAAGTAAGCACAGTTGTACCATTTCTCTTAATCTCAATTGTTGAAGATGGTGTAGCATACCCTGTAATAAATCCAGAGTTCGCTACAACAATTCCAAGATTTCCTCGGCTAGTTGCTGTATCAATTGGTGCTGAACGAAGATCACTTATTCCTTCTCCCATGTTTTTCCCATTAAGAGGACTATTGCTTCCGTTGCTTGCACGTAACACTTTATTCACTAATGAATTCCTTACTGGAGTTGCTTGTTTTAATAATGCTGTTAATTCTTCTACTGTTGCTGAAGCATTTTCTAATTGCATTGAAATGCTTGCTAACATTTCCTTTGCCGCTGTAGCCGTTGTATTATCCGTTGCAGTTTCTAATTTATTCAAATATTCTTGAAGGTCTTTTTTCACTAATTCTAGTGATTTTTTAGTCTCCTCTACAGTCTTAGGAGTTTCTTGCTTGGTAAAAGACTCTGCAATAAAAACTTTTCCCTTTAATCCTTTATATGCCGCATCTACTTCAGCTTGAGTAGCTGATTCATTTTGTAGAACTGCTTTTGCTTTAGATAATAAATTCTCAAGTTTTAACAAGGTTGTTGATGAAGATGTTTTTGTAACTCTTTCTTGATCGACCTTTTCTAGCAATGTTGAAAAATCATCAACAAGTTTTGTTAATGCGTCTTTTTAACTTCTACCGGTTGTACAGCTGGTGGTGTCGGCTGTACTGGTTGCTCAACGTTTCCCACTGGTTTAGCAGGTTGAACCGGTTGCACTGGTTGCTCAACGTTCCCCTCTGGTTGGACAGGTTGAACCGGTTGCGCTGGTTTTACTGCACCGTCTCTTGTGTCGACTGTTGTTGGTCGACTATCATTCGATGTTCTGCTTGCTTCATCAGCCATTGCAGTATTCGCTAAAAAATACCGTTCCTAGCAACACTGACGTGACACCGAACGAGAATTTCCGAATAGAGAATCGTTGCGCTTGATTCCACATATTTTCTTTTCTATTTCTTCTCATATGTTTCTCCTTATTTATAGAATTTTTATCTTTGATATTGTACTATAATAAATATGAAAAAGTATACTAATTTCACTATTAATATATACATTTTTTTACAAAAATAAGTCGAATGAGTTTCGGAATAAAACTTTCAGATAATAGAATTAATCCCTTTCGTTAATCCAAAAAGAATTTACACAAATCATTCTTCGTAAACACCCATACTTTTTTTATCTAATAAATTATATAAAAACGCAAAATAGACATAGTAATTCCCCAATAAAACGATCCAAAACAAAAAACTCCCTACAACCTTTACCTACAAAAGCTATAAGAAGTCTTACTTACCTTCTATTCTATATCCTTTAAATTATTTCAAACACACTCTCATAAATTCCCGTTAAGTCACAAAAGACTTCTTATGGTAGCACGAGACTCGCAACGCTTCTGGCGTCCTTTGCTACCATATTCAAGAAGTCATTCTACTAACGTACCCTCATAAATCTCCCTTAAATCACAAAAGACTTCTTATGGTAGCACGAGTGATAAAAACTGCGTTATGCAGATTTTATCACTGGAAATTTTGAGACCTTGGGCTCAAAATTTAGGCATGAGATTCGCTTTAGCGAAGCTGCTGCCGTCCATCGCTACCATATCAAGAAGTCATTTTATGCACCGCTTCCCGTTCATAAATCCGAATCAATTCTTCTCGTAATCGATTATAAGACGGCGTATCTTCATATTGATGGATGCGATTTGTTAATAAAATCATCGCTTGCTTTGTTATTAAATTCATCAATACCGTTGTCCCCGTAAATCCAGTATGTCTTAACCAGATTTGTTCCCCCACTCGGTCCATATCCCATCCAAGAGAACGCCCCGCTTGTCTTGTGGGTGTCCAGTCCTTCAATAAACTTTGCATCATCTCTGCACTACAATATTCAAAATCTCCCAACTTTCCGTCATGTAAATACAATTGTACTAAAGTAATACAATCATCCAATGTTGCAAATAATCCTGCACTTCCACATCTTCTTTGTAAAATGCTCGCTTTTGGATCGTGTACTTCTCCTTGCAATAATCTTCCCCGTCTTTCTTCAAAAGCTGTAGGCACACAACCTTCACTTGGCACTGGCCCATATGTTGCTGTAAACTTCAATGGACGAGCAATTCTTTCGTCAAATAAATCCGCTATCAGTTTGCCAAATTCTTTTTCCAAAATAATTCCTGCCAACACAAATCCTGTATCTGTATATTTTACCGTATGATGAAAAGTTTCGGTAACTGGTAATGTGGATAAAGCTTCAATTAAAGCATCCGGTGCTAATTCATTACGATTTTCAATATATCCCCATAAACCTGAAGTATGCGTGATTAAATGACGAAGCGTAACTCTCTCATCAGCATTTGGAAACCATTTAGTAATCGATTCATCCAAATTTATTTCCCGTTTTTCTACCATTTGTACAAGTAAAGTACTCGTTACGAATGCTTTTGTAACAGATGCCAAGTCATAAAATAAGCCATCTTCGACCAGTTTAGCGTCCGATTCTTTTGTAAGCGTTCCTTCAACTATCTTTTCTACTTCTTCTCCTTCAATAAAAGCAACACTAAATCCTGGATAAACACCATATTCCATGAACTCTCGAATCTTCCCCATTGTTTTCGGATATTTTTCATAAAAACAACCCTTTCTTTTTAGTTTTTCAAGCAAAACTCTTGTTTTTGTCAAAATACAGGTCTAAAATACCCCTTAAGCAGCCCTTCAAAGTTGCCCAATTCACTATTTTGGAGGTATTTCTATGTCAAAAAAAGTAAACCATATTACCGAATTAATCGGTCATACACCCCTTGTTAAACTCAATCGTTTAACCGATGCAGATAGTGCAACTATTTACGTAAAAATAGAATCGTTTAACGCTGGCGGTTCTGTTAAAGATCGCGTTGCGCTTAATATTATTGAAACTGCTGAAAGAGAAGGTCAGCTAAAACCAGGAGATACCATTATCGAAGCAACTTCTGAAATACTGGTGTCGGCTTATCTCTAGTTGGATCAGCTAAAGGCTACAAAGTCATTACGATTATGCCTGATTCCATGTCTATCGAGCGCCGTCAATTAATGGCAGCCTATGGTACCGAAGTACTATTAACACCTGCTACTGAAGGTTTCGGAGCTGCCGTTCAAAAAGCAGAAGAATTTTCCCAACAACCTGGTTACTTCTGGGCAAGACAATTTGACAACCCAGCTAACCCAAGCATTCACTATCAAACAACTGGTCAAGAAATTATTCAAGCCTTTGATGGTGAAACACCTGATGCATTTGTTGCCGGTATCGGAACAGGTGGAACCATTACAGGTATTGGTCGTGCCTTAAAAGAAAAAAATGCTGCTGTTCAAATCATTGGAGTAGAACCTGAAGAAGCACCATTTATCTCAAAAGGGCAAAAAGGAAAACACCGTATCCAAGGAATTTCCGCTGGTTTTGTACCAAGCATTTTAGATAAAGAAGTCATCGATGATTTCGAACTCATCTCAAGTGAATTAGCCATTGAAACAGCTAAAAAATTAGCTGCTACTGAAGGAATTCTAACAGGAATTTCATCAGGTGCTGCAGTTGCTGCTGCGTACGTATTGCTAAAAAAACTTGGAAAAGGAAAAAAACTGTTGTAGCCCTTCTACCAGACACTGGTGAACGTTACCTATCAACAGGTATTTTCAATCAAGAATAATTGCAATAATCAAAAAAACTCCTGTCAATTTGTTGATGACAGGAGTTTTATTTATGAAATTTGACCGTCTCTTAATTTATGAACAAAACGTTCTAAACGTTCAATGGCTTTTTCAAACTATCTAATGAATACGCATAAGAAATACGAACGAATCCTTCTCCACTTTCACCAAAGGCAGATCCCGGAACAACCGCTACACGTTCTTCTTGCACTAATTTCGTAGCAAATTCTTCAGAAGTCATTCAAAATTGAGAAATATTTGGGAATATATAAAATGCTCCAAATGGTTCAAAACATGGAATGCCTAATTCTTCCATTTTTCTTCAATAAGTAGCGTCTACGTTGATTATAACTTTCTCGCATTTCAATCACATCATCATCGCAATTTTTCAATGCATCAATTCCTGCATATTGACTTGTCGTTGGTGCTGCCATAATCGTAAATTGATGAATTTTAATCATTTGTTTCATCAACACTTCAGGAGCTAGAGCATACCCCATTCTCCATCCTGTCATCGCAAAAGCTTTCGAGAATCCATTAATTAAAACGGTTCTTTCTTTCATCCCTTCAATTTCCACAATACTGACATGACAATTTCCTGTATACGTTAATTCAGAATAAATTTCATCTGAAATTACGATAACATTATATTTCAAAATTACTTTCGCAATCGCTTCTAAGTCTTCACGACTCATCACCGCTCCTGTCGGATTATTTGGGAAAGAAAGGATGATTGCTTTTGTTTTTGGAGTAATCGCTGCTTCTAATTCTTCCGGTGTTAGGCGGAATTGATTTTCCTCTTTGAGGGGAATTCTTACAGGTACTCCATTCGATAACACAATACATGGTAAGTATGACACATAACAAGGCTCACAAAAAATCACTTCATCTCCAGGATTTAATAAAGCACGCATGGCTAAATCAATGGCTTCACTTCCTCCAATCGTTACAAGAGTCTCCGTCATTGGATTATAAGTAACACCTTGTTTCCGTTCAATATAACGACAAATTTCTTGACGTAATTCTTTTAATCCTGCATTTGCTGTGTAAAAAGTTCTTCCTTTTTGAAGAGAATAAATTCCTTCATCACGTACATGCCACGGAGTATCAAAATCCGGTTCCCCTACCCCTAAACTAATGACATCTTCTAATTCATTGGCAATATCAAAAAAACGACGTATACCAGAAGGTTTAATTCCTGTTACTTTATGACTTAATAATGATTCAATCATGGAGTAACCACCATCCGTTTATCTCCAGTCTTGCCAACAAACATTGTGCCATGGTCTTTATATTGTTTTAATACAACATGAGTTGTTGTTGATTGAACTTCATCAATAACTGATAAGCGACTAGATACAAACGCAGCAATATCTCTCATTGGTGCTTTTTTCAATTTCACCATGAAATCATATCCACCAGACATTAAATATAAATCTTCCACTTCTGGGAAGTGGTAAATTTTCTCCAGCAATACGGTCAAATCCCATTCCTCGTTGTGGATTTACTTTTAATTCGATAATTGCAGACACATTCACATCATCTGTTTTTCCCAGTTAATTAAGGTATGATAGCACAAATCACTTTTTGCTCTTCTAATTCTTGAATTCTTCTTTCTACTTCATCTGGCTCAATGGCTAATAAAGTCGCAATTTCTTCTGTTGTTAAGCGACTATTTTTTCAATTAATTTTAAAAATTTGTTCATTTACATCTTTGAACATATTTCTTCCTCCTATACTGATTCTCTTATGAAAGAAATCTATCTTCTCTATTGTATCCTACTTTTCTGAAAAACACTATTGCTTTCTAAATTTTTATTTTCTTGCCCATTTACTAAAAAGTATCTAAGGAATGGTGCATGAACTGACGAAGTGTTTTTGAATTGTTGGAATATATTTTTCTTCTTCATTGGCACATGAACGACTGGTTTTGGACAGTCTGTTCTTCAAGCTCTAATCCATTTTTGCGATAAATGCTTGGACTTCTGCATTATGCTTTCCTTGCTTCATACGACTTGAAATTTTTTGTTTCTAATAAAATACTACTTTCCTGAATCGTAAAGGCATTATCTTTTTCGATAATAATGCCATCATTTCGATTCCACTATAGCAACAAGCACTGAGCATCATTACTAAATAATGCGATTGTTGATGGACAAAGCTTAATTCTTGATACGATTGGAATTTTCGACGATAAAGATTTTCCAGCACTTCCATCATTCGAGTTGCTTCAGTTTGATTGCCAAAATACGCATAAGCTCTCCCTAAAATTTCGACTAACTGTCTGAACACTTGACGTACATCAGTAGAAGCTTGAAAAACAGTATCCATTTCCCGTTCCACTATCTGTTTCGCCAATTGAAGTTTTTTCTTACCATCAATTTTCTGCATACTCACTAGTGTTTCTGCCTTTGTCACTGTTGCACATTCTAATAATAAATCCAGCAATTCTTCTAATCCAAAAGCTGGAAGATGTACTGATTCATAAATCGGATATGCCTTTGCCATAACATTAATGATTCCTTTTACAGGAAGAGATAGATCCACTAATTGACTCTGAAATTGTTCCGCCTTGGTTCCAATGGATTGTGTTAAAGCAATAATCGTCGGAAGATGAGTAGCGATTCTAAATAAAAGATTCTTTCGTTTCAAGCGAAAAATTCATCGCTAGAACCATTCAAACAATAAATACATGCATCATAATTAAAGGACGTTGGAAGGTCATCTAATAGTGAAAACTCCTCCACTTGGAATTGAGGAATACTTTCATTTTCTTTAAATCAAATAAGGATTGAATTAACGTTGTTTTTCCAACACCAGATTCTCCTATGACTAACAGACGATACGTTGGCAATTTCTGCCATTGATTTTCTAGTGCTGTTTGAAACATACTTGTCACTTCCACTATCATCTCTCCCTTCCATAACGCACTTATCATACCATATTCTCCTAAAAACTCTTGTATCTAAAATGGTTAAATTTTTATTAGGATTTTTGAAATACTAAATAAAAAGGCAGAAGCCAAAAACTTCTACCTTTCTAACTCTATCTAAAAAGAAGTAATATACAAAAAGCTACAATTACAACTAGATTCTAAAAAAATCTCAATTTGTCTTCCAATGTAGTTTTTTTCAATCGTAAGGGTAATCTTTCTTGTCTTACTTCCATCTTTTGATTCCCATACTTTTTCATCAAATCCCCCACTTACTACTTCGAGACAAGTCGTATTGTTATACGTACTCTCATCCTTACACACAAAAAAGGAAAAGGCTTATTATAGTAGCGTTATCCACACTGGATTCTAGTGCAGGAAAAATCGAGACCAAGGCTTGATTTTTAGCCATGAGACCGCAGGTCTGCTTGCGTCCTCCGCTACTATAAAATAATCCTTTTCCTCCAACTCTTAAACGTATTCTCCTCCACACACGCAAAAAAGGAAATGACTTTTTATAGTAGCTCAAGTACTAGAAGCCACACTGGCTTCTAGTACTGGAAAAATTGAGACCTAAGGCTCAATTTTTAGCAATGAGACTCGCATAAGCGAGGCTGCTTGCGTCCTCCGCTACTATATCAAAAAGTCATTTCCGTCAACTCTTAAACGTTCTCTCATCCGCACACGTAAAAAAGTCATTTATTTACGTTCTCTAATAGGTTAACGTTCCAAGAGAAAAGACTTTCGCAGTAGCAAAAATGGTAGAAGCTACTTTACTAGCTTCTACCATTTGGAAAATTTGAGACTTAAGGCTCAAATTTTAGCCATGAGATTCGCATAGCGAAGCTGCTGGCGTCCATTTGCTACTTCAGATAAGTCTTATTCAAAATATATATCAGGCTAACGAACCCATCGGATCCCATGGTGCTAATACGATTGGTTCAGAATCAAATGCAGCTAACTGCTCAGCTGTTAAAAACTCCTTACGAACCACAATTTGATACGTAAATTCATCCATCCATTCATCTGACATCATCCAGAATCCATCGACCCCAGATTTTTCTCCCCAACTATTTTCTACTTTCCAACGAGTTGGTTTTCCATTTACTAAATCTACCCCAGTTAATACCATGGCATGTGTCATTAAACTTTCTCCATATTCTAAGCGATCCGCTTTAGAAAGTTTGAAATCTAATCCCAATAAACCTTTCAAATCATAATGATCCATTGCCATTAATCCAGTATCGCGACCTGAGAATTGACCCACATCACAACCAAACCAAATCGATTCTCCTTGTTCTAATTGTTGAATCGCAAGTTTCTTGAAAGTATCCATTTCTACATTCAAGTATTTTACAGGAGTTCCTCCAACAACGTTTCCTAACATTTCAACTGTATAAGAACGATTGTATGGTTTGTCTGCTGTTGGTGCATTAATAATTGATACATATTGATGCAAATCTAACCCTACAAACTGTTTATAAAATGTTTGTGGTGTTAGATTTTCATAGTGATGATATTCTTTATCTTTATCGCGATAAGAAAAATCAAACACTTCTGGTGGAGTTCCTAAACTAATCGCTAGTAAGTCATACACTTCCTTCATCAATTGTTTACGAACTTCCAAGATTTTTTCTTCAGTAGCTCCCCCTGCTACTAAATCTCTTAAAATTTTCGCATCTTCACGAAGTTTCTTATTCAAGTATTTATTCAACTCTGCAGAGCTGAACTACTAAAAACTTTCTGGCATTACTGCCTTAGGGCAACACTCCATATTTATTAAAGATGGAAACAATCATATCCCATTGTCCACCATCTTGTTGTGGTGTTTGAAGTAAGAAGGCAACATTGCGGCTTGTAATTGGTTCATGAGACGTTTTTAAAATATTCTCATGGAAGAAATTCGCCTTCTCATATTTATCCCAGAAAAAAAGTATAGCTTTGAGAAAGTTCGAATTCCTCTAGCTTAAACTCATTAAAAGATTTTATGACGGAATGTGTTTAGTGCAGCAAACATCCAACATCTCCCAGATTGTTTTTGGTTTTGCCACCTTTCCATGTTCCAAATCAATGGAATAAACGGGCGGGTTTTTCACAATAGCTTCTACATTTTTGGCTAGAAGCGTGAATCCCATTTTTCACAGTTGCATGTTGTGCAACTTTTCTTTTTGATCCGTCAGCTTGAAATTGTTGACGGAACTCATCAATCATGTTTTTGTTAAAAACATATACTCATCTCCTTCCTTTTGTATTCTTTATCATACTCCTCTTGTGCTGACTTTTTCAAGCAAAAAGGATAGTTTAATCAACTTTTCTTTCTTACAGATTTTTGTCCTAAAAATAAAGAACTTTTCTTATGTAGCTTAATCATAAGCACACATAAGAAAAGTTCTTTATCTATTTCTATTTTTCATTAGACTTAACAATGAGCATGAGTCATCATCGCATTAATTCGCTATCTTCTGTAATTGTTGTAATCCATAAGCTCGTACTTCACGTGGTAAGAAACGACGAATTTCATCCTCGTTATATCCAACTTGGAATCTCTTTTCATCCAACATAATTGGACGACGTAATAAACCTGGGTTTTCTTGAATTAAAACAAATAATTGATTCAAAGGAACTTCATCTAAATCTAAGTTTAATTCTTGGAACGCCTTTGAACGTGTTGAAATGATTTCCTCTGTTCCATCTTCCGTCATACGTAAAATGTTTTTTATTTCATCAATCGTTAATGGTTCTGCAAAAATATTTCTTTCACTATATGCGATAGTATGCTCTTCTAACCATGCACGTGCTTTACGGCATGAAGTACAACTTGGTGATGTATATAATGTTACCATAAATCGCTCCTTCTCGATGAGCTAGTTTAGTAGGGCTCACCACACCTTATATTATATATTAATTTTAAAATAAAAATCTATACAAATTTCGTAAATTCATGTTTTTCACAAATTATTTTTTAAGTTCACCAAAAAACAAAGGATTGAAATTCCATTACCATAAGGTTTTAATCTTTTCTTAAGATTTGTCAAGTAAAAATCCTTTTTCACATTTCAACGATATTCCGACAATCCTCTACTATTACAGCTTTTAAATGAATCCTTTTATCTGGAATTTTTTTGTGTAAATTTTTCCAAAAATACGGTATAATAAGACTAATTCATTGAATTTTAAAGGAGAATACAAATGACTAAAAAGAAAATTTTCTCTGGAGTACAACCTTCAGCGATTCCAACAATCGGTAACTACATCGGCGCAATGAAGAATTTCGTTGCCTTACAAGACGAATACGACTGCACATACTGTATCGTAAACCAACACGCCATTACTGTTCCACAAGACCCTAAAAAATTAAAAGAGCAAACACGTTCACTTGCTGCTTTATATTTAGCTATTGGATTAGACCCTAAAAAATCTACAATTTTCGTGCAATCAGAAGTACCTGCTCACGCTCAAGCTGCTTGGATTGTACAATGTAATGTAGGTGTCGGCGAATTAGAACGTATGACACAATACAAAGATAAATCTCAAAAACAACAATCCGTATCTGCAGGGTTATTAACTTATCCACCATTAATGGTAGCAGACATTGTTTTATACAATGCCGAAGTTGTTCCTGTTGGGGAAGACCAAAAACAACATATGGAATTGACACGTGACTTTGTCGCTCGTTTTAACAGCCGCTACGGAAATGGTAATGAATTATTAAAAATGCCAGAACCATTTATTCCAAAAGCAGGTGCACGTGTTATGAGCTTACAAACTCCTACGAAAAAAATGAGTAAATCAGATGCCAATGTGAAAGAGTACATTAGTATGTTAGATGAACCAGCAACGATTCGTAAGAAAATCAAGAGTGCTGTAACGGATTCAAGTGGTGTCATTGAATACAATCCAACGGAGAAACCAGGAATTTCAAACCTATTAACCATCTTTAGCGCATTTTCAAACCGTAGCATTGAAGATTTAGTAGAAACTTATAAAGATTCAGGATACGGAGCATTCAAAACTGATTTAGCAGAAGCGATTGTAGCAGTGATGGAACCAATCCAAGAACGTTACTATGAATTATTAAACTCTAAACAATTAGATGCAATTTTAGATGAAGGAGCTAAAAAAGCAAACGCGGTTGCTTCTAAAACTCTTCGTAAAATGGAAAAAGCTGTCGGCTTTGCTAGATAATCATTCAAAACCAAAAATCCTGTCGGTGTACTGCACCCCAAAAGTTAGACATGAAAAATCTAACTTTTGGGGTGTTTTTAATGAAATTAACTTATGAAGATAAAATAGAAAATTTATCAACTAAGAAAACAAGGTGAAAGTTTTAAAGAATCTTTCAAAAGAAATACGATATTGCCGATTCTAATATTAAATACTTAGTTCGATTGATTGATCGATATGGAATAGAAATTGTTAAAAAAAGATCGTTACTATTCACCAAAACTAAAGCAGGAAATAATGAATAAAGTTCTTCTAGAAGGTCGTTCACAATTAAGTGTATGTATTGAGTATGCACTTCCGAATCGTGGCTTACTTTCGAATTGGCTAGCACAATATAAGAAAAATGGGTATACTATTGTTGAGAAAACAAGAGGGAGACCAAATTCAATGGGACGTAAGCCAAAGAAAAAAATTAGAAGAAATGACAGAATTAGAACGTCTTGAATTAGAAAATCTATACTTAAAGGCGGAAATTGCTGTTCTAAAAAAGTTGAGGGAACTACGATTGAAGGAGGAAAAAGAGAAAGAAGAAAAACTGAAATTGTTCAAGAATTAATCAATGAATTTCCATTGGATATTCTTCTTAAAGTAATTAATTTAGCTCGTTCAACGTACTATTACCATTTTAAAACAAATGCACCAACCGGATAAGGATCGACAGCTTAAAGATGAAATACAAGATATTTTTACAGAACATAAGGAAAACTATGGTTACCGTAGAATTCATTTAGAATTAAGAAATCGTGGCTTTAAAGTGAATCATAAGAAGGTACAACGCTTAATGAAAGCACTTGGTTTAATTGCCCGTATTCGTCGTAAACGCAAATATTATTCATACCAAGGAGATGTTGGAAAGAAATCAGATAATCTGATTCAACGTGATTTTGAAGGATCTAAACCAATGGAAAAATGTTACACAGATGTAACGGAGTTTGCCATTCCAAGTAGTGAACAGAAACTATATTTATCACCAGTCTTAGATGGATTTAACAGTGAAATTATTGCGTTCAATCTTTCTCGTTCACCTAACTTACATCAACTAAAGGCAATGTTAAACGAGGCATTTACAGATGACAAATACAAAAATACTATTCTCCACAGTGACCAAGGTTGGCAATACCAGCATGATTCTTATCATCGATTTTTAGAAAGTAAAGATATAAAGCCGTCTATGTCACGTAAGGGGAACAGTGCAGATAATGGTATGATGGAATCTTTCTTTTGGTATTTTGAAATCAGAAATGTTTTTATGGATTTGAAAAAGAATTTAAGTCTCTTGAGGAATTAGAAAGCTATTATCGATTATATTGATTATTACAACAACAAACGTATAAAAATTAAACTGGATGGACTAAGTCCTGTAAATTACAGAATAACTCATTCAAACTCTGCTCGTATTGCTTAACTAGTAAATCTAATTGAAAGTTTAATAATATTTCCAGAAAAACGCGCCAAAAATTTTTGGCATGAACTCCCCTAGGGGTTATTCATACATTTTGTTTTATTAATCAAAAAGAGACGACTAAGTCGTCTCAAAAAAGTCTAACTTTTTGGGGTCACTTCACGGTAACATTACTGACAGGATTTTTATTTCGTTAAATTTTATTATACTTTTTGAATCCAACCTTCTGGAGCTTCTACATCCCCATATTGAATTCCTACTAATTCATCATATAATCGACGAGTCACTGGTCCTACTTCTGTTTCTGAATAGAATACATGGAAGTCATCTCCATTTTGGATACCAGCGATTGGTGAAATAACCGCTGCTGTACCACAAGCTCCAGCTTCTGTAAATTCATCCAAACGATCTACATAAACATCTGCTTCTTTAACAACCATTCCTAAACGGTGTTCTGCTAACCATAATAATGAATATTTTGTAATACTTGGTAAAATAGATGGAGAATATGGCGTAATGAATTGATTATCCTTTGTAATTCCAAAGAAATTCGCAGCCCCAACTTCCTCAATCTTAGTATGAGTCAATGGATCTAAATAAATACAGTCACTAAATTGACGTTTTTTAGCTTCTTTACCAGGTAATAAGCTAGCGGCATAGTTTCCTCCAACTTTTGCAGCACCTGTTCCTACAGGAGCAGCACGGTCATATTCACTCACTACGAAGCTAGTTGGTGTTAACCCACCTTTAAAATAAGCTCCAACTGGCATTACGAAAATAGTGAAAATATATTCTGGAGCTGGAGTCACTCCAATTGTATCGCCTATCCCAATCATTAGTGGACGAATGTATAAACTTCCGCCTGTTCCATACGGTGGAATCCAATGTTCATTTGCACGAACAACTTCCTTAATCGCTTCAACAAAACGTTCTTGAGGAAATTCTGGCATTAATAAACGAGTACAAGAACGTGCAAAACGTGCCGCATTTTGGTCAGGACGGAATAAATTAATGCTTCCATCTTTACAACGATAAGCTTTTAATCCTTCAAACGCTTGTTGACCATAATGAAGTGCTGTTGATGCTTCACTAATATGAAGTACATTTTCTTCTACTAAAGCTCCATTATCCCATTGACCATCTTTATAATAGCTAATGTAACGATAGTCTGTTTTAATATAACTGAATCCCTAAATGATTCCAATCTAAATCTACTGTTTTTGTCATAACAACACTTCCCTAAAAATTATTTTTACTGGTTTATAATCACCCGTTACTGAGTCCATCTCTTCTAAAACCTTCGTTGATTGTGTATATCGGAAAAATCCGAAACTACTTGTACCACTTTGTTCTTTATGTCGAATATGAATATCAATTAAGTTTTTTGTTTGAGCTTGAACTAATATCGTATAGTGATTATCCAATAAGACTTGTTTCTTCGTTTCAATCTCTTTTAATCGCTTCTTTTTGCTAAATGCATTTAGTTCGGTTGTAGTTGTTCCTTCTTTTGCAGGGGCAGCTGTTGTAGTCGTCTGTTGAGATTTAGTCGTATCAGCAACCTCTCCATTTTTAGAAACATTTACCATATCTGCTTGATTAAAAGTTTCAGTACGACCAGCACAGCCCATTAATCCGATTGCTAATAAACTGACTACTAATTTCCATGAACGTCTCATGGTATCCTTCCTTTCTATTTGCCTAGTTTCATAACTTTTGAAAAATGATAACGTGAAAACAATTATTGAATTATTTTCAATTTTACAATTTTTCTGCTCTATTGTCAAGATAAATTGTATAAAAAGAGCAGGGAAAAAATCAATTTACCCATCTTGATTTCCACCTGCTCTATTAGAAATTCTAATTTCCTGTTGTTTGTGATTGTTCTGTTACATTTGGTGTGTTTTCAATAAAATCTTTTTAACGCATTTTTCAATGTATCATCTTGAATCTTCACATCAGCTTCTTTTTACTAATGAAGAGACAACTGAATGAATTGTGGCTGTATCTTTTAATTTTTCAGCAATTAATTCATCTTCTAAAAGTAGAACGTACATCACTTAACGATCCCTTTTCAGGTTTTGTCTATTAATTTAATGATATGATAACCATATTGCGTTAAAACTGGTTCTTCTGTAATAGAACCTACCTTCAAGCCATAAGCTGCATCTGCAAATTCTTTTACCATATCAGTTCGTTTAAATGGTCCGATTTTTCCGCCTGATTCAGCAGTTGTTTTTATCAGTTGATTTTTCTTTTACTAACGTATCAAAATCAGCGCCATCTTTTAATTGTTTAATGATATCTTCAGCTTTTTCTTAGCTTCAGCTTTTTCTTCTTCAGACGCATTCTGAGCTACCCCAATTAAAATATGTTGAACCGTTGCTTTTTGGTTCCCATGTATCATAATATTTTTGAATTTCTTCATCACTAAATTTATTGGCTTTTTAACAGCTGCTGTAATTAATTTGTTTTAAATATACTGTATCACGGTAAGCATCTACTGAAGTAAAACCACTGAGCTAAAAACAGCTTTTTAGCGCATCTTCTCCACCATATTGTGTCACTTGGTTGGCAACTTCTTTTTTAGCTTCATCTTCTAAAGCTTTTTTATCAGCTGCATCTTTTTCTAAAACTTTTTGCAACACTAAACGTTGTAATGTTTGTTCTCCCTGATGTTGTTTTTAATGCCTTATAAAAACTCTTCCTGGGTAACATTACCTGCTTTTTGAAGTTGCAACAGTTGATTGATTATTTGAACATGCTGCTAACGTTAAAGTTGATGCTACAGCTAACATTCCCATCATTGTTTTTTTCATTTTTCCACTCCTGTCATCCTACTAAATATTGCATTTCCAACAATATACCATATTTTCAACACATTTCCTAGTTTTTGAAAAGACAATAATTTTTCTAATTTTTCATAAATCCTACTTTGGTTATCATTTACAAAAAGAAAGACTGGATTTTCATCCAATCTTTTTATCAGCTTTTATTTTTAAAAATACGAATTGTAATCGTGCGACGGCCAAAATTATAAGTTTGAGCTACAGTTGTAAAATGAATATCAATTTTATTTCCAACAATCGCTCCTCCTGTATCAGCTGCACGGAATACTCCACATCCAGGAATTTCTACTAAAGTTCCTAATGGAATTACTCGAGGATCTACTGCAATGACATTTGGATCATTGATTAAGTTGGTTCCATCTGCTGTATAATGTGATAATCCTGGTTCAGCATAAGAATAAGCTGTTGCTTGAACAGTTAATTCATACCCTCCTGTCGATTCTGTTGCTGTATAAGTTTTTGGTTGTTGTGTAGTTACTGGTTGTGGAGTTGGCTCTACTGCTTTTACTTCTACTACTTCTGTACTGATTTTCTACTTTATAAGTATGCTCTTCTTCTTCGGTTTTCACGACTACTTCTTCTTTATCTGCAGAAAACTTAATCGTTGTTCCTGCATAAATTAAATTTGCATTTTGCACATCATTGAGACGTATTAACGCATCTAATGATACATCCATCGCTTCAGCGATAACAGATAAGGTATCTCCATATTTAACGGTGTACTCTTGTACTCCTTCTTCATTATGAACAATTTCATCTTTTATTTCTTCCGTAGTACGTGCTACCCATTCTTCAGCCTGGGCTGTTGAATTCATCATTCCTGAAATTCCTAGAAAAGTTAATGCGATTGTTGCCAACACCGTCTTCTTCAGTGTAAATTTCATAAAATATCCTTTCCGATTCTCGACTAAAAAATTTCGTTTCGAGAATCTACCGCTTAAAATTTCTCATTGCGGTTTCTTTTGATGTAACTACTGTAACACGATTCAAAATGTTGATTTCACGCGATTTGTTAAGGCTCTTTAAATAAATTGACTTTTTGATATTTAGATTACAAAAAAACGAAGCGAACATACGTTTTTGTTACATTTGTCATTCCTTTGTAACATTTCCTTAAGTTTCTCTTTAACTTTTGTTCGTACGAAATTGAAATATTACAACTTTGAAAGCGGTTCACCGTCTGTGAACTTTAGTTTCTTCATAGAAAACAGCAAAAACACCCTCCATCCTACTTAAAAGATGAGGGTGAATAGGGTTATTCACACGAGTCGTATAGTCTTCTAATTCTATTAAACGCTTCTTCAATTTTATATCGTTGTATACCAATATTTAGTCGAACATACCCCTCAGCGTTAGATACAAAAGTAACTTCCTACTACAACCGTCAAATTAGCACGTTGAAAAATTCATTTATTTCTTCTTCTGTTTTTCAGAACATCACCCACATAAATCCAAAACCAAAAATGAAGATTCTGCTTTCATCAATTTAAATTTTTGGTAAATAATTATGAATGAATTTTTCAACATAACTATGGTTTTTCTTCAATATATGTTACCATATCCACTAACCATTTGTGTTCATATCTATACGCAGCTTCTATTGCCGGAACTGCAAAAACATGTGGAGAAGTAACATAATTTGCAGATAATCGAGTATAAATTTTTTCTCTCAGCTTTTTATTTGGCACAACAATATAGGATGTTTTCAACCCACCTAAATTAAATCCCTTATTAGGTGACACACACAACACACTTGAATCCAATATATCATTATGAGCGTTCCACAAACTTGTAAATTTGCTACTTGAAAAAACAATATCTCGATGGATTTCATCGGAAATTAAATATACCTGATTTTTTTTGCATATTTCAGCCAATTGTTTCAACTCTTGAGATGACCAAACTCTTCCTGAAGGGTTCTGAGGATTACAGAGTATGAATAATTTCACTTTATACTTTATCATATCTGCGTCCATTTTTCAAAATCAATATAATAACGTTGGTTTTTAACACTAAATCATTACAGATTAATTTTCTTTCATTATGAATTACCGCTTCTGCAAAAGGAGCATATGCCGGTGTATGAATCATTACATAATCTCCTATATCAGTTAATGCCTGAACATATATGCAATGCTGATATTGTGCCAAAAGTTAGACGTATCCATTCTTTTTTTATAGTTAATTCAAAATATCTTTTATTCCAATCAATAACTGCATCATAGAAACTATCGGGAACAAAAGTATAACTATAATCAGGCATTAAAGCTCTTTTTACTAACGCCTCTTTTATAGAAGGTGCGCATTCAAAATCGATATCCGCTAAATCCATCGCAATAATATCACTACCGATTGGATTTTTTTCTCTGAACAAATTTGGATTCCACTTTCTAGTTCCTGTTATGCTCCTATCAAATTCCTTATCAAACTGATTCATTTTCATCCCACCATTATTAATGATTTATCACTTTTAGTTAAAGCCTCTCCTCTGTCCGATAGTACACAAACCACATCTTCAATTCTTACTCCACCTAGTTTTGGAACATAAATTCCAGGTTCACAAGTTAAAACCATATTCTCTTGCAAAACAGTACTGCTCGTTGAATTCATCATAGGGTAATCTCCTCCGATACCTATCCATGACCTAATCCATGTGTAAAATACTCACCATATCCAGATTCAGATATAATATTTCTTGCTATTTCATCAACAGTACTAGCAACAACTCCGGGTCTAACAAAATCTACAGCAGCTTGTTGGGCTTTTTTTACAACATTATAGATATTTTCTAACTCTTGCTCTACATATTTAATTCCTACCGTTCTAGTCATATCCGATTGATAATGATCTATAACAATGCCAAAATCAATGGTAACAAGCTCTCCTTTTTGAATAATTTTATTTGTAGGTCTTCCGTGAGGTAAAGAACCTCTCCATCCACTAGCTACAATAGGTTCAAATGATAATCGATCAGCTCCAGATTTAAAACATTCATTGTAAATAATTCCTACTAATTCTTTTTCCGTCATTCCAACTCTGATTTGTGGTAACACATTCAACAAAATTTGATTCTGTCAATTCACAAGAAATTTGAATTTTTCGAATTTCCTCTTTGTCTTTAATCATTCTAATTTTAACAATATCTTCTCGATTTGATGAATTTCAGATCGTTCCAGACAGTAATAAATATTTTTGAATTGATAGTCCTTCATTTTCAACACCAATTTTTATGAAATGATTCTTTTTAAAAAATCCATAATAGGAGTAAAAATAATCCCGATTAGATAATACCTTATTAACAACATTTTCAATCATACATGTTTCATTCTGATATCGTCCATCCATAAATTGAATACATTCATCTAATGTAATTACTAAAATAGATCCACTTCCTGTTACAGCACCCAAATATTGTTTTAGTAGTTTTATTAGTAATGATTATTGCGTCCAATTTTTATATTTTTATCATTTGTCTTATCTTGTCAATTTTATCCATACCACTCACCCTAAAAATCTAAATCTAAATCATCTAAAAGATTTTCTTCTTCTTTAGTGAATATATCTTTATTATTTTGTTTTAATGTTTCAAGTTCATCCTGCTTTTCCATAATTTTAAAGAATGGCCAATATATTGCAACAGCCAGCAACTAATTGAATTGCACATACAATGATTGTACGCCAAATCCCCATTCAGTTAAAAATCCTTCTAAGAAAATACCCACATACGGAGGGTCAAAAATTGGTTTGTTTAAAAGTCCCCAGTGCATTAAAAACATTGGAAATGTCCCTATTATAGCACCACCAAAAACATGAGGGATAAACATAATAGGATTTAAAATAATTGGTGCTCCAAATAAAATTGGTTCATTAATACCAAATAAAGCTGGGAAAAGAGATACTTTTCCGATTTGTTGGTATCTTTTATTTTTAGATAACATACAAGCTACAATACACCCAATACTAATTCCACATCCTGTAAATCCAAAGAAAGCACTTGAAGTTCCTGCAGTATAAAAGTGAGGAAGTGGTTCTCCAGCTTGCATTGCTGCAATATTTTCAGCAATAAAAGCTACCATAATTGGACGAGTAATTGGACTAAACACTGATGAATGAATACCAAAGAAGAAAATTGTACAAATTGCAAAATTTAAAACTAATACCGTCCAAGGATTATCCATACTACCTACTAGCGGAGTTAAAAAGCGTGTTAAAATCGTTGGTGGTAACTCTCCAATCATATTTAAAAATACAAAACGTAAAACAATAAATGTACCACCCACAATTAAAGTTACTGGAATTAATTCAAAAGATTGTGAAACAAAATCAGGAACACCTTCAGGCATTCTAATCGTTAAATTACGTTTTTACAGAAATTATATAATTCTACTGTAGCTAAGGCTACCAACATAGCTGTAAAGAGACCTCTAGCACCTAGATTTTTTAGAATCAAATGCCCTTGTTCATTAAATGTTGCAACCATGAATAAGAATGCAAAGGTAGCTAAAGTCATACACCCTGGTATATATAATTTGTAAAATTTCCCTAAATTATAAGAAATTGCCAAACATGCATACAATCCAATCAAACCTATTGAAAGAGTAACAGGTAAATCAAATAATTCTGCATTACTAGTAATAAATTGGCTAACCGCATTTTCTTCTCCTAACATGTTAGGTAAGGCTGGTAGTATTGCAAAAACTACCTAGAATTGTAAATGGTGTCATCATACCATTCCCGCTTTAATAGCGCTAAGATGTGGTTGATTATCAACTTTTTCTTGCAAGAGGTAAGAAAAACGATTCATGAATTCTGAAAATTTCTCAAACATCACAGTCACTCCTTTTTATTTTTGTTTTGATAATTGATGTTTTTATACGTTACTAAAGCTAATTTCATTACTGTCGCTCCATCCATTTGACCATATACATCTTTATCAATTACAGCACTGGAATATCTAATGGATCGATAACTGAATGAATAAAAATCAATTTTATGGGCAATTTGTGGTCCTATTAACACAATATCCCAATTTTTCCACAATACCTTCTAACGAATCTGCAGGGATTGCAGTAAAATCAAAGTCTTCTTCATTTAATTTTTCACTTTGTTTAACGACCTTCTTCATATTTTGCATCAACATATTAGTTGAAAATCCACCTGCACAACATAATAAAATTTTCATAATAATCAAATCCTCCTATTTCTCTTTTTCTTCAAAAACATCTATTAAAACTTCAATTAAATCTCTCGCAAGTTGGCTAGTCATATAATGATGCTTGAGCATGAACCATTAATAACGTAACTGCATCTTTAGCTTCTGGGTCTAATGCCTGAGCAATAATTTTAGTTTGTGCATTATGAGCCTCTAAATCAATCAATCTAGATTCTTTAAGAAGCTCTCTTGCTTTTTTAAAATCTTTACTTTTCACACATTTTAACGCTTCAAATGATTTCATTTTACTTTCACCAGAGTTTGCTATAATTTGAATAATTTCCTGTTCATTCATTTATTTCACATCCTTTCTTAAAATTTTTCAAACTCAACAATCATTTCTTCAGTTAAAGCTTTTTAATAACCTATAATAAAGCTCTTCCATTAAATCTACATCACTCGAACTAACTAATGATGTCGTGGAATGCCCATATCGTACTGGAACAATCGTAACCAAAGTCGGTTTCCCTTGATTCACTTTATGAGCTTCTCCACCATCCGTTCCACCCATATTAAACATATCTTCTTGAAGTGGAATTTTATGATTTGATGCAAAATCTCTAAAAATGATTTGCCATTTTTCGATTTTGGCGAAAGAGTTCTATCAAATAAAGTAATCATGGGTCCCTTTCCAACTTGTCGTTTATTAGAATGATCTCGTTTTAATTGATTTGAAGCAGTAGCAACATCAATTACATAAACAATATCTGGATTTATTAATTGAGTAGCCGTTTTAGCACCTCTAATTCCCACTTCTTCACTACTTGTAAATGCAAAGTACAAATTATATGGTAAAGAAACATTTTCTAATTTTTCAGCTAAAGAACATAAAATATAACAAGCTAATCGATTATCCATTGCTTTTCCAGAATATATTTTTCCGCCGAATATTTTTGGAAGTTCGTTGAAAATGTAACCATATCTCCTATACTAATCCCGATTTTTTCAACTTCTTCTTGACTATTAGCACCAACATCTGCAAATACATAATCAACAATATTATCTTTATACGCTGCAAATGTAATCCCTGGTATTTTTTTTCTATCCCTCGTTGTCACTCTAACATGTTGATAAGATTGACCATAATTTTGTACTCCCCCTACCTTCATTAGATGAAGTAAACCAAAAGGATCTATACTTCTCACCAAAAATCCAACCTCATCCATGTGAGCACACAACATAACACTTTTTGTGTTTTTTTCATTGACTTTCCCAAAAATAATACTGCCTAGTCCGTCTACCTGCTCGCTTAATTCTAAATGAGCTAGTCTTTTCCTAATAAGTTCTCTCACTTCCTCTTCATCACCAGCCAAGGCATCTGCATTGGAAAGTTTACCCAAAAATTGTTCATCCATTAAACTCACTCCTTTAAAGATATATCTTTATTAATTTTATAAACTCTTGAAAATTTTTGACATTTTTGACAACTCACTCTACTAATGATCTATGTTGCATTAGTCCATACAATTTTTTTCGATAAATATTGATGTAACTCTACTTGCCCTGATTTTAAAGCTAACATGAACACTACTTTAATTTTCTTTTTGCTTATAAAAGTATTGGTTTTGGCAACAATGTTACACTGATAATATTTTCTGAACTATTCATATTCATTGGGTGGGGATAGCAATTCCATTTTCATAGACTGTGGATACATATTTTCTCTTTCTAAAAATAGAATTTTCATACCCTCGAATATTCATGTTACTTTTCTATTTTTCCAGCTACATGATGCAATAATTGTTCATAATCTTCAAAATCATTAATTGAAAAAAATACTCTGAAGATATCATATCTATAAACTTTTCGTTACTATCTACTAATGTTCCTAGTTCAGTTAATAATTCAAGATTATTTTGAATGCTAAAGTAATCTAGTTCTCCTAATATTTCTCAATTTGAATGACTGGACAATTAATATTTAAATCTAATGGTGTAATAGAAAACAATAATGTTGGATTAAATTCCGTGATTTCTCCTTTTTGGTAAATGGTGAAACTTTTTATTTCAGAATTTGGAAAAATTCTAGTGAATTTTAAAGACATTAGTGTGCAATTCCTCCTCCTGAACTACAAACCAATCCAATTCTGTAATATTTTTCTATTTCTTCTTTCATTTTGTTTTCATAAGAAACCGCCATATGAGAAGTTAAGTAGCCTATTTCTTCCTGATTAATAACAACCTGATACTTACTTTCAATTCTTTTAACAACAAAATTGCAGCATTCAGTATTACTGGAAATTCTCTTTCCATAGTTTTGATAATAAAATTATCCTGGAAAATCATTCACTTGTTTTCTCTCTAACATAAACGCTATATGCAACTGAATCATTCGCATAAAATCAATATCATTCACAAAAATTCGTATTAAACTTATCATCCACTTCTTTATACAAAATATATAAAAAAACGTTTTTCAACTCTGTTTGTTGAAATAATCTATCAGATTGATAGTCTAACAACAATTGATATAAAAGATAAGAATATGAATCACAGTGTTTAATCAATTCAAATTTATTTAAAATATTCCTTATAACTATAATTTCTTCCATATCCAACTTTTCTAAAAGATAAACTATTTTCTTGATAATAGATTAAAATTATCTCTAACCATCTTTGAATTAACAGCTATTTCTCCATCTATTTTTCAATTGATATGCTTGACAAATCAGCACTGTACACTGTGTTATTTCTGATTCCATTTTTGGGGTAATAATTTCCTCTATTTTTTTCAACAATATAAGATTGCAAATCTTTTAGAATATTTTTCAAAAAGTTTGAATTTGTCATATAAATTTCCAGTAATTTTTACCCCCATAATGTGATTTTCTTTCTAAGAATAATCCTTCACTTTGCTAATTGCTCTGCTATTTTTATAGTATCTTTTTCACCTGTCCAATACTAATCAGAAAAATCTCTGCTAATTGTTTATTAGTGACAAAGTTATTATTCAATAATAAAAAAACAATAATCGAATGGATCTACTATTTTTTTACCTTCAAAACGTTCCTTTGACCATTCCTCTAACGTCATTCTATATTGATCCATATCTTCAATTACTAAGTAATAACCTCTAGTTTTTGAACGATTAATATAAAAAAGATAAAAGATTCTTGATTGATAGTTTTAATATCCTCTCGAATGGTTCTTAGTAGAAAACTGTTAATTTACTGGCTAATTGTTCTAATGAAAACAAAATCTTTCTTTTTCTAAAATTTTACTAATTCTCTTTTTCTCATCGTTCCTCCTAACTCCAGTTATTCTCATTAGATGGTATCTTTATTATACGACAGCGTTTTCTCATAAAACAGTTAATTTTTTCTATATGATATGGAAAAAAGTAGACGAATCTATAAAAACACCCTCATCTCTACTTTAAAGATGAGGGTGAATGAGTGATTTTTTTAGTGATTTATTCATCAAAACATAAACGAAAAACTTCCCATAATAGAAGTAGTATCCATAAAACTTACATTAGCGAAGTTATTTGCATCATTTTACTACTATTCACAGGAGACGTACTCTAATTAGTACTATTCAAAAAAGTAAGACTTCCCATAGTAGCATTAGTAATATCAGCCACAATTGGCTGATATTACTGGAAAATTCGAGACCTTAGGCTCGAATTTTAGGCATGAAACCGAAGGTTTGCTGCCGTCCTTTGCTACTATAAAATGGAAGTCTATTCTTCTACTTATATATCTTATCTATCTTCTTCCGTCTTACGTTTTCTGTCACGGTCACGTTTCATTTGGCTTGAACGTAATTGCCCACACGCTGCTTCAATATCATGACCGAATTCTTTACGAACCACACAGTTAATATGATTTTTCTTCAATACATCATAGAAAGCCACTACACGATCCTTGCTACTACGTTCATATTGATCATGCTCACGAACTTTATTATACGGAATCAAGTTTACATACGATAAACGTTTCTTATCTGCTAATAAATCCGCCAATTGTTGCGCTTGTTCTACAGAATCATTGACATGATCCAACATAATATATTCAAACGTCACACGGCGATTCGTTGTACGAATATATTCATTAATGGCTTCCATCACCACTTCAATTGGATATTTACGGTTAATACGCATAATTTTAGAACGAGTATCATTATCAGGTGCATGTAGCGATAACGCTAAGTTTACTTGCAAACCTTCTTTAGCAAAATCTAAAATCTTAGGAGCAAGTCCACTTGTAGATACCGTAATATGACGTGCGCCAATCGCTAAACCTGCATCTGAATTTACTACTTTTAAGAACTTAATGACATTCTCATAGTTATCAAATGGTTCCCCAATTCCCATTACTACGATATGACTCACACGGTCTCCAGGAGCTACCTCATCTAATGTACGTTGTACGTGCATTACTTGAGCTACAATTTCTCCAGCGACCAAGTCACGTTGTTTCGCAATAATACCGCTGGCACAGAACGTACAACCAATATTACATCCTACTTGTGTTGTGACACAAATCGATAAACCATATTCTTGTGGCATTAATACTGTTTCAATTAATAAACCATCTGCTAATTCAAATAAGAACTTACGAGTACCATCTGTTGATTGTTGCTTAATTTTTCATTTAATACTGGGAATGTAAAAAGTTTCATTTAATTTTGCAATTAAATCTTTTTGATAAGTTTGTCATTTCTTCAAAACTTGTTACACGTTTGCGATATAACCAGTCCCATAATTGTCCTGCTCTGAATTTTTTTCTCCATGTTTCTTCAAACCATGCGACTAAATCTTCATAAGGATATCCATAAATAATTGGTTTTCCTTCATATTCACGAACACGTCTTCCGATTTTTGTTACCATCTCTAATCCTTCTTTCTAGCATGCAAATGCTTTTTCAATTTCTCCTAATGATTTCCCTGAACTTAATAAAACACTTAGTTTCATACGAGCTTTTTGCCCACTTAATCCTGTTGTAAAAATGACACCAGACTGTCTTAATTGCTTCCCTCCGCCTAAATAGTCATACACATCATACGTGACACCATTAAAGGCTCTTGAGACTAATACAATAGGAATCCCTGCTTCTAAACATCTTTGTAAGGCTGGTAATGTTGCTGGTGGTAAATTTCCCGCTCCTAGAGCTTCAATTACTATACCTTTTGCATCATGTTCACAAAGCGCATCGAGTAATAGTCCATCCATTCCCGCATAAGCTTTTAATAAGTATACTCCCGTTTGAACTTCTTCGATTGGATAGTATTCTTGTTTTAATAAACGTTGGAAATAAATCACTTCACTTTTAGAAACTAATCCAAGAGGTCCAAAAGTCGGTGTTTGGAAAGTGGCGACATTTGTAGTATGAGTTTTTGTCACATAAGTAGCTGTATGAACTTCATCATTCATGACAACTACAACTCCTTTATCCTTCGATTCTGGAGAAGCTGCGACAATTAAGGAACTCCGTAAATTCGCTAGACCGTCTGACCCAATTTCATTACTTGATCTCATTGCTCCAGTCACCACAATTGGAATGAACAAATTCGTTGTTAATTCTAGAAAATACGCTGTTTCTTCTAAAGTATCTGTTCCATGAGTGACCACAACTCCTGTATATCCCTCTTCAACAGCTGTCAAAATTCTTTTGTCTTAATTGCATCATATGAGATTCTTGCATATGAGGAGAAGGTAAATTAAATAAATCTTCTGTATGAATATCTCCGATTAAATGAAATAAATGTGCACTCGATAATAATGGATTTTTCTCCATTAGGGAGATACTTTTCCAGTAGAATGGTCTTCACTCATTGCGATGGTTCCACCTGTATTAATGATTAAAATTTTTGCCATACTCCAACCTCCTTATCTTTCATGCAAAATCTCTTATTACATTTTTCATATAATCTTAGTCTACCATAATCTAGACTGTAAAAAAAGAAAAGACTTGATTGAAGTCAAGTCCTTTCACGTACAAATTATTGTTTTTGATATTGTCTTTGATGTTGGTGAACTCCTGAAAGAATAAATGGACTTTTCATCTTCCACTTGGAAAGTTTGTTCGCCACTTTCATCTACCATTTGACTAAATAATGCTTCGTATTCTGCAACAGTTACTTGTTTACGATTCTCTAATAATTGTTGGTGAGCTTCTACTCGTAATTGTTTTTCAAAACCTTCTACTAATTCTCCAATAAAAAATTCCCCAACTGCTCCTGATCCATAACTAAAGAATCCAATACGGTCTCCTGCAACTAATACAGAACTTGTTTCAATTAAAGAAATAAAACTTAAAAATAATGAGCCCTGTATAAATATTTCCAACATGACGATTATATGCTGTACTTTCTTGATAACGAGTTGTTAATCGTTCCTGTTCTTCTTCTGGTAATGCTTCTAAAAATGGTTTAAATGCTTTTAATCCCATTTTCGTATAGGGTAAATGGAAGCAAATCGCTTCTAAATCTGCAAAAGTAACTCCAGTTTGTGTTGCATAATCCGTCCAAACTTCTGCAAAGAAACGAATGTATTGTTCATTCTGAGAATTTTTCCATCTACCATTGGATAGGCTTCATAATTCGGACGCCAAAAATCCATTACATCATCTGTAAATAAGCTAGTTTCATCTTCTAAACGAAGTAAACGAGGTTCAGCCGAAACAATCATTGCCACTGCCCCTGCACCTTGTGTTGGTTCCCCACCACTTTTCAAGCCGTATTTTGCAATGTCACTTGCAATGACTAATACTTTTGATTCTGGATTCAAAGCGATATGCCCTTTTGCTAATTGCAATGCTGCTGTTGCTCCGTAGCACGCATGTTTTAATTCCACACTACGAACTCGATTCGATAATCCTAATAATCTTTGAATATAGACTGCTGCAGATTTTGATTGATCCATCCCAGTTTCTGTTCCTACAAGAATCATGTCAATGGCTTCTTTATCTGCTTCATCTAAAATTCCCATCGCTGCATTTGCGCCCATTGTGACAATATCTTGAGTTACTGGAGCTACTGCCATGGTGCTTTGTCCAATTCCTACTGTATATTTTGCTGGCTCTACTCCACGTTCTACTGCTAAATCCTCCATGGATAAGGCAAATGGTGGTGTATAAAATCCAATTTTATCAATTCCGATATTCATTTCTAACTCCCTTAATCTAATAAGTATCTATCCTAATAGTCTGCACGTACCATAGTAGCAAAAATGACCAAAAGCTACAACGATTATCCATACTGAAAGACATAATTTTTAACAAATCTTTACCTTTTTGTGAATTGTTAAATTAAATTTATAAAACACTACTCTATCATATCTTTAGAGTTCATTAGAAAATAATTCTCCTCACTTAATATTGCAATTTACAGTGGCATTGGAATTTACATTTTTTTACACATACTAACTATCTCATCAAAGAAAAACATCCAAAATCCTTAAATCACATAGGTTTCTGGATATTTTTTTAATTTTAAAGACGAACAAACCTGACGATTAACTGTTTTTCATCTATATCTTTTAATTTAACCTACTAATAGCGTAGATAAAATTACATAAACCATATATAAATAATATCCCTACTATAGTTAAAAATAACATACTCTGGAGCTGTAAACATTTTTCTCTTTGTAATGTACATATATATAAATTAATGTACCTGGACATAAAGCTAAGATAGTCAAAATCACATACACATAGCCTGATGAAATAATTAACCACAGCATATATATCGTTGAAATCAAACCTAAAGCAATTGTAGTTATTTGAGCCTTTATTTTCTTTCTCGCTATTTCTTTCATCAAGAAAAAGCAACGCACGCGTATGGTAATAAAATAGTTGCAGAAGATAATTTTGATAAAACACTATATGCTTCACTAGTAAATAAAAATGAGATTAAAAGTAATTGGACTAAAAATGTTTGTAATAAACGTTGACACAGCAGGCATACCATTTTTATTTTCAACTGTAAAACATTTTGGAAACAATTTCTGCACTCCTGCTTGATAAGCAATCTCTTCAGCCAATAACGTATTCGCAATCCAAGCACCAAAAATTGATATAATTACACCAGCATTTACTATTGTTGCTCCTGTTTTTCCAATTATGCTTTCTAATACATATCCCATAGCAGGATTTGGTAAGGATGCAATATCTGCCCTTGTCAGAATACCAAACGATAGAACTGTGATCATTGCATATATGATTGTAATAGCAATAAATGCTAAAACTGTTGCTCTCCCTACATCTGATCTATTTCTTGCTCGACCAGAGAACACGACAGCACCCTCTATTCCAATAAACACCACACAGTAACTAACATACTTCCTTTTACTTGTTCAACAACACTACCCAAATCTCCATCTAATACATTATTTCACAAAATCTGCAGCAAACAAGTTGATTTTAAATGCAGTAACGATACAAATTAAAAAAATAACTAGTGGAATCAGTTTTGCTAACATCACAATTGCATTAAGTAATGCGGCTTTGTCTAAACCCTTCAATAACATATAATGAATAATCCAAAGTAAAACAGAAGCGCCAATAATGGATGCAATATTTTGTCCATCACCAAAAATCGGGAAAAAATATCCAAGCGCACTAAATAATAATGTCCCAAATGCTACATTACCAATAATAACGGATATCCAATACCCCCATACCGAATTAAATCCTATATAATCTCCAAACCCTTCCCTAGCATAACTAAAAATTCCTGCATCTAAATCAGGTCTAGCAGTATTTAATTTAAGCATACAAAGCGCTAAACTACCCATCCCTATTCCTGTAACAATCCAGCCAATCATCGTTGCACCAACTGAAGCGACACTCGCCATCTCTTTCATGAGATTAAATATTCCTGCTCCAATAATAGCACTCATGATAATCCCAATAAGCGATATTAATGATAACTTACCATCTTGTTTCATTATCTCCACCTCCTGTTATCAAAAAAGGCAACCAACTTTAACAGTTGATTGCCTATCACACATTTCATCCAATTACCATCTAAATGTTAGAATCGCAATGATAAACAACTAAGTCCACCGTCAATTTTTCTAAATTCGGAAGTATCAACTACTAACACTTTATAACCCAAATTTTCAATCGCTTTTTGTACGTTTGGATATCCTTCTGGCACAATCACATAATCATTAACCCAAATGCAATTCGCACCATATGCTTCATTCATCTCAATCTCAATCTTATTATATTTTTCGAATTCAGGAGCTGTTTTAAACTCCCCTGCAACTAATAAATTATTATTTTCAAGATATGCCAACCCGGTTTTAAGATGAAGCATTTCACTCATATGTACCATTTGTCCACTTAAACCATACTTTTCAAGGATAGAAATCATTTGTTTCGCCCCGGCTTCATTAGTACGAGCGGATAACCCAATATAAAAATGATCACCTACCATCATAATATCTCCAGCTTCTACAGTTCCAGGCTCTTCAATATACTCTATATTGTCATAGAATCTTTTCAATGTTTCCAACATGTCCGGTAGTACAGCCTCTTTACGACGGCTTAATGCACCTGGACGAGTAATAATCACACACTTACTAGTACAGAGTGCCACATCTTCTACAAAACATGAATCTGGAAACTCATCTTTAGGTTCCAACACTGTAACATTAACTCCCGTTTTAGTCAAAGCACTAACATAATTTTCGTGTTGTACTAGTGCTTTTTCATAAATAGGTTTACCTTCATTTGCACTAGTTAAACCATCACAAACCGTTCTAGACGGTACTCTGACAATAACATTTTTAAACATATTACTTCCTTCTTCCTTTTATTATATTTTTCTACACAAATAGTATACAATATACAATTTATTTTTCAATATGTTTTTATTGTAATTTTTTTCTTTTGTAATACTTATATTAGAAAGGAATGAAAAATATGGAACCTAAAGAAAAAAAGTATACAATTTTATTTCAGAACAAGTGACCCTTGGCAATCTAACACCTACTGATAAAATAACTGAACAATTTTTATCCGACAATGTCGGTCTAAGCCGCACTCCAATCCGAGAAGCATTACTACAACTTGCTTCTGAAAAATATATTAGAAAGAGAACCTCGAAAAGGATTTAAATTAAAACAATATTCTCAAGAAGAAGTAGAAAATATTTATGAAATTATTGGAACCTTAGATGGAAAAATAGCATACGAAACCTGTGAGAAATTAACTCAAGAAGATTATTCCGTTATGCAATTTTTAATAGATAGTATGTATTCTTCCATCAAGAATAGATTGTATACAAAATACAACGAACTACAAGAGAGTTTTCATAACGTATATATATCACTAAGTACAAACTCAATTATGGTACAGGAACTTAAAAAAATAAGAAAAAATATTCGTTGGTAAAAAACTACAAAAGAATAACTCCTGAAAACGATACAAAAACTTGTTGAAAACGACAAATGATGAACATCAGACAATCCTAAATTTATTTAAAAAATCATCAAAAATGAAGTTAGAAAAATACTTAGAAGAAATACACTGGAATAAATCCAATGCTCGCTATGACATTTGGTAATCTGAACAGAAATGAAATTTTAAGGAGAATGATATGAATTCAAACGATATTGTGATTATTAGCGCTACTAGAACAGCTATTGGAAAATTCGGAGGGCAATTCTCTTCTATCAGTGCTGTTGAATTAGGTACAACTGCTGCAAAATCAGCCATTCAAAAAGGAAATATAGATCCAACTTTAATCGACATGGTCATTTTTGGACACGTATTACAAGCAGGTCTCGGTCAAAATCCTGCCCGTCAAGTTGCGCTAAATTCAGGATTAGCACATACTAGTACAGCTTTAACCGTAAACGAAGTTTGTGGCTCTGGATTAAAATCTATTTTATTAGCGGCTCAAGCGATTCGTCTAGGCGATGCAAAAATCGTATTAGCCGGCGGAATGGAAAATATGTCTTTAGCTCCACATCTACTACCAAATCGATTTGCTACAAAAAATGGAAACTGTACCATGATTGATGCTTTATTCCATGATGGATTAACTGATGCCTTTTCTAACGAAGCGATGGGTATTACTGCTGAAAATCTAGTTAAAAAATATGGATTTACCCGTCAACAATTAGATGAATTTGCAGTTTATTCTCAACAAAAAGCATACCAAGCACAACAAAGTGGTGCTTTTGATAAAGAAATTACACCAATTGAACTCACGAATAAAAAAACGAAACAAGTGATGTCTATTAATAAAGATGAAAGTATTCGTCCAGAAACAACTGTAGACTCTCTCGGTTCTCTAAGACCTGCCTTTAAAACAGATGGAGTCGTAACAGCAGGAAATTCTTCAGGAATTAACGACGGAGCAGCTGCTTTAATTTTAACAACACGAGAAGTGGCTAATACGTTAAACTTACCAATCTTAGCTACTTTAACAGGATATGCCGAAGCAGGAGTCGACCCTTCTATTATGGGAATCGGACCAGTCCCTGCTATTGAAAAATTGATTCAAAGAACGCATATCCCATTAGATAAAGTTGATTTATTTGAATTAAATGAAGCTTTTTGCTGCTCAAAGTTTAGCAGTCATTAAAGACTTAAACATCAATTCTGAAAAAGTGAATGTCCATGGTGGTGCTATCGCATTAGGACATCCAATTGGAGCTTCCGGTGCTCGTATTGTGGTGACTTTAATTCACGCTTTACAACAACGTCAATTACAAACTGGAATTGCCTCTCTTTGTGTAGGTGGCGGCATGGGTGTAGCTTTAAGTTTAAAAATTGAACAATAACACATATGAAAAAAATCGACACCATAAAAATCTTTTTACTGGATTTCATGGTGTCGATTTTTATTTTATTAGGGGTTCTCATCTGTTGATAGAACTCGCATTGTAGTACATCGAAAAATGATCTCATTTCAACTGATACTTGAGAAAAAGGAAATAAGTCACATTGACTCATCTCTTTTCTGAAGCATTCTCTTTCTACCAAAGAAAAATAATACCTACAATACCTACAAGAAGTAAACATTCCAAGCCATTTTTTCCACTTTCTGACTTAACTGTACCTGTTTGTGGTAATTGCTTATTGAGTGTTGTTTTTGTCGTTGTCTCCTCTTTTTCTGGTGGATTGGTATCATTGTTTTTCTTTTGGATCATTATTTGATGATCCACCTGGATATTCCTTTCCCCCACTTGGTTTCAGCTCATTATTCGTGATCGTTACTTTGGTAACATCAATTGGTGTTCCATCTTTTTTAGTACCCACTATTTTTTCTTGCTGATACGTTACTGAATACAAAATCTTCTCACGTGTTAATCGACCGTTTTCTTCTTTGTCAAAAGCCTGTCATATTCGTTTCTCTAACACGATAGGTTTTTCCTTTTTCTACCAAGACTTCTGTCGCCTTGTCACCTAAAATGCTATAAGGCACTTCACGTGTTGCTTGCCAAGTATCGCCAACTTTTTCCTCAACAATAAAGTATGCCTTTGCTTGCTTAGTACTTCCATCGCCCCATACTTTATTGACAATGATTTTTTCCAGTTCTTTGACAGGTTTTGGTGTAGATGGTTCATAAATTTGAGTATTGGTAATCACAAAACCATTTGTTTGATCACCACTATAGCTAACTTTATAATTAATGCTATCAATTGTAAAAGTACTGCCCTCTTCCGCTACTTGATTACCGAACTTATTCGTTTCAAGCACACGATAAGTTGCATTAGTATCTTTTTCCACTTTAATTGCTTTGGTTTGCCCTACCAATAGGCGATATGGTACGTCACTTACATTTTTCCATGTTCCCTTCACTTCTTTTTGTAAAAGGAAGAACGTTTCTTTTAATGGAACATCTCCATTGAGTTTTTTCGTAACTTCAATGGTATCACGCTCAGTTTTTTCATCTGGAGTATAAGGTGTAAATATCCATCTACCATAAACTGTTTCATCTTGCGTGATGACTAGGCTTTCTACTTTGCTATCTTTTGTAAAGTTCTCATCATGATACCAGCCATCAAATAGCCATACCCCTTTGCCCTCAACATCTTCTTTCGTATCTACTGATGTCGTCAATTTCTTGGCTAGTACTTGGTTAGTATTTTCGACAATATCTTCTACTTTTTCCGGTGTTTTAGCATCGTTTGAATCATCATTTGGTCTATCACCTTTGACAACATACGTCAATGTATAATTTTCTGTATAAAACGCCGCATTTTCTATTGAAGTAAGATTTGTCGGATCTAAATCAAATGCCTTACTATCTGTATACTCTGCCTCTTCGGAATCCATAGTATTTCCCCAGTTATCATTTGCTGGATTGTTAGTCTCCACTTTTTTATAGCTTTTAAGTTTGAATACTCTAATAAAGTAATGACCTCTTGTATAATTTTTTAAATGATATTCACCCTTCTCATCAGTTGTCGATTCAATCAAATCACCATTAGGGGTCTTTGCAGGTTCCTTAGTATCACTCTTGTATAAAAGCAACCTTTATTCCTTTTAAGCGGTTTGTCACTCATTTTTTTCCAGATGCTAATGCTTTTTGGATTATACTTTACCATCTTTTTGCCGTTTTATCTTCTAAATAAACCTTACCATTAACATTATAACGAACAAAAGTCGCAGTTACGCTATTTGCCTCATTATAAAAATTATTATCTAACGAAAATGCTGCTGTATTAACGGCTTTATCTTTGGTTTCATCTAAATTTTCATCATAAGGTAATTTTGCCGGTATTTCAAAAATTAACCGTTTCCTTAACATTGATTGATTCACCTGTTTTTAAGACAAATTTAATACTTTTCACCTTACTAATATCATCGACCTGAGCCTTAGTAAGCCACGCACCTTCTTTAGTTGCCTCAATGGTATCCGTGTACTCTAATTGATAAAAGACATCAAATCTTTTAAGCATTTCTTTATTAGCTTCAAGATTTTCTACAAAATCGTACAATGGTGTAGAAAAAGTCGAACCTCTTTCCTTATAATGACCAGTTTCATCAGGTGTAATGCTCTTATCATTTGCTTTAGGTAGTTTATCAATAATAGAAATTCTCTTAACAGCCTCTGTTGAATTGTTAAATACTGTAACAACATAGTGAGCCTTATTACCTAGGTCTAAATCAGAAGTGGTTGTCTCTAAATTATCATTTAAATTTTTAACTTCCTTATGCAATACAACTTCTAGGGCAGGTACATAGGTAATAGTAGTCGCTACTCTCATAAAGATTTCATCTTTATTACCATCATTGTCCATATCAAGGGTATCCTTGACTTGAGTATCATAGTTTTGAAGCTTAGCAGGTCTAATGACATCATTATTATCGTAAATGAGGTAAGTCTCAATAATATTAGAGCCTCGCTTTGCATCCTTTGTTGCCCTTAGTTGATAAACTGCAACTTGATCATCATAGCCATCTATTTTTCGAATCGCTACATCCCCAAATGTTGTAATAATAGCTGTTTTTCCCGTATTTTTATAATTCTTAACCACCTGATAGTGATAGTCCTTTGTACCGCCACGATATTCATCAAATTCAATGCCTGATGGCAAAAGGGCTACTGTTTTTGCATTTGTTATCTTATCAATAGGTCCCCAATTGGAATAGGCTGTTTCCTTATTTCTTAACAAACCCGTACGAAATTCAAACGGTGTTCCACCTGGTTGATAAATCACAGTCTTATCATCAGGTATCGATTCAGAAAAACTGGATGAAGGGAACCTACTAAATGATAGTTCCAATTTGGATCTTCATAAACTTTCTCCTCGTATTTAACATCATCTTGTATTGGCAATATCCCTGTTCTTGTTTTAATATAAAGCTTACTTGAATATCTTTCCGGTTCATTATTATAAGTACCATTTTTAAACTTTTGAATTTCGTCATCTGTCAGTCCTGTATAGTCAAGCAAACGCATTCTACTATTGTCTAATACAACAGGTCGTTCAAAAACAACTTTAAATGCCTGATACTCTCTAGCCTTGTCTTCAATCGTATACTTAGTATTGATTTTTATATTTTCTTCAAGTAAGACTTCAGTTCCATCTGCCTTGACACCATAAAGTTTATGGTTACCACTACTATCAAAACTAGTTTCTAAGGCTTTTTGCTTTTATTCTTATCTTCCTCTGAATTACCATTGAAACTTGAAAAAAATGAGAGATTTGAAATACTCACCCTCGCTTTTCAGTTCTGCTTTAATTTCTTTTATCTCAGTAACCATACCCCCGTTAGTTTTACCAGGTTCGCTCCCATTGTTCTCATTCCATATTTCATTGGAAAAGAGCATCCCCTGATTCATCATGTCTTCCTTAATATAATAGAGCTTATCATTAAAAAATGCGTAGAATTTGGGATTTGCTGATTCTACCGGCATATCTGCTTCTTCCGGATTTATCCTAGCTAAATCACCATGAAACCAATCTCTATCGCCCACACGATGGAAACGTACGATACCTCCGTTTCTAAATTCGACTGGGTCTAGTTGGATATAGATTGTTTTTGTGTCTAAAAGCTTTTGTCCATCTTCTTCATAGTTGATATAGTATTCTATTTTAATTGGAATTTCCTGATTTAACGGAACATTTTTCAAATAAACGTAATGTCCTGTAAACCAACCAGGCTGATTAACCCTACTACCATCTGCCAATACTGTAGCATGAGTATCAGTCCATTGCATGACTCGCTTACTTATTGCTGTCTCATCATCTATTTTTTCAGCACCAGAAATACTATCTAAATAATCGTTATCAAATATAAACTTAAAGGTAACATTTTTAGGAATGGTATACCCTACTCTACCACTAATCTCAGTAGGCAAGTCAATATACTCCCACGGAGTTAATCTTAATAGCTGTGTAGTTCCCTGCGGAAGTACGGTTTCTGTCAAATTTTTCACTTGTACCCTAGCATAACGAATAGGCTTTGGATGTTCTTCTTTTAAGTCATTCTTATATTCATTTCCTAAATCCCAATCTAAATCTGTAGCTATACCTGCTACCTTTGCCTTAAATTCTTTTCTGGCTTGATAAGCTGCTGTTTCATTAGCACCCTCAGGTACTAAAAATTCTGCTTCTACAACAGTTTTATCTCCTGACTTGACATTAGTATTCGGATCGAATCTAAAGGAAATGGAAAAGTAAGATGTTGCCCACCTGCAAGCTGATTAAACAAATAATCACAAATGTAATAATCATTATCTTCCGAAACATTTGAGGCATAAGCAACTTGTGAGGCAGCAAATTCAGGCTTTGTGATAACAGCCTCTTTTTTTACTTTGATACGTACATGAGGCTTATCAATTTTGACATTTTCACCGGAAACATCCAAGTCAACCACGGCATTAATTGCTTCATTGGACCAAAACTCAACACTATCCCCATTAATCGGCTTAACTTGATTTTCATCTATCTTTAAAAGTCCAATATTAAATCGGATCACTGCATTTGCAGGAATGATGGATGTACTTTCCCTATCCATTCCCAATATTCCATTGTTTGACAGATTGCTTGCGCCTCCCTCTGCCCAAACGATATTGGCACTTGGTAGTACATTACTCAATAACAATGTCAGCAGCAACATAAAATTTATAAATTTTGCTTTTTTTATTTTTTAAGCTCAAATTTTTCACTTCCTAATCTATTAAAGGTTCATTAGCATTACATTAACAAAATAAGCATCTACTCAGGATGCTTATTTTGCGATTACACTTTTTATAAATCCTTTACTTTTACTGTATATTTCTTTTAGGAGCCATCACCAATGTTCCTGCTAATAAAAGAATCATTGCTCCAAAGTAGAATGTAGCATCAGATTTTACCCCTGTATTAGGTAGTTCAGGTTGTTCATTTACCTTAGTAGTTTCAGTCGGAGTTTCTGGTTTAACGGGTTCACTTGGTTTTGTTGGTTCAACCGGTTTACTTGGTTCTGCACTTGGTTTACTTGGTTCTTCGCTTGGTTTATTTGGTTCAACCGGCTTATTTGGTTCTTCTTCTGGTTTACTTGGTACAATTGGTTTGCTTGGTTCACTTGGTTGAGTATATCTTAAAGAAAATGTAATTTCTTTACTATCTGGATTTCGTTTTATATTTAGGTAGTCTGCACCTTCCTTAGATTGCTCCGCTTCCCAAGCAAAATAATAAGGATTATCATTATTATTAGCCACTGCTGTCAAATAACCTGTCATGGTTCCTCTTACAGTATAATCAGTATCAGGACGTGATTGAGCATTGAATGTAACGCCATCAACTACAACTTCCAAAGTATCTTCCATGCCATTTACTGCTTCTACAAGATCCGCCAATGTTGTCACATCTTCTTTTTTAACAGTCATTGTTACTGTAATGGTCTTTCCTTCAACCTTCGTTTCAATAATTTTATACTTGCTATTGTCTTTTAACAATTTAACGCTAGGATTGTTTACAAAATCCAATTCATTTGGCAAGGTTAATGTAGCAACAAATCTAGATTTATAATCAGAAATGTTGATGGTAGATGCTACGTCTGGACTGACTCCAGAGTTTTCCATGACTTGTAGCAATTGTTCTTTTACAGGTGTAACATCTAACGTTCCAGTGAATGCTAGCTTACTATCTCTTGAAGTTACATAAACTTTGTCATGCTCAGTGTTTGTTCCAATCAATATATCGCCTGGCAATTTCATTGGTTCAACATATCGCACCGAAAGAGCAATTTCGTTAGGATCAGTTGCACTTGCCCCAGCTTGGCTTTGTTTACCATCCCATGTAAAGTTAAATGGAATTTCATTGTTAGTTGCTGTATTTGTCGCTGTAGCACTAAAATTACCTGTGATTTTTCCTGTTACTTTATAAGCTGTTCCCGCTGTAGCTGTATCTTTAAAAGTAACTCCTGGTAAGGTTACTTTTAATTGGTCTTCAACTGCCAGCACAGCAGTTTTTAATTGTGCAAAAGTTGTGATGTTTTTAGAATCTTTTAGAGTTAAAGTTACCGTTGCAGTTTGTCCATCTATTTTAGTGTTTGTGATTGCAAATTTATCCTTCGCGCCAGCTAATGTTGCAGCAACCTGTTCTGGGAACGCCAACTCTGGTGGTAATGTAAGTTCTGCTGTAAATGTTGTTTTCAAGTCTTTCAACGAAATATCCTTTGAATCAGCTTGATACTGTCCTGCAATTTCTTTTAACTTGCCTTTGATTGGTTCAACATTTAAAGCTCCCACAAAATCCATTTTGTCCGTTTTTAATTTAGTAATGATATTCTTACCAGTATCCTCACTTATCAATAAATCAGCCTCTAAACCTGTAACTGGTTTTAATGGGTTTTCTGGGTTATGACGTTCAGGAGCATATTCTGGAACAACAAATGTTGTACTTTCATCGGTGTTGTAGACTTCTGTGTCTATAACAATAATCCATTTGTAAACACGTGTTTCAAAACTTCCTTTAGCAGTAATCTTTTGTTTTCCCCATTTTTTCGCGTCTTCTTCATTGTTAAATTTCACGGAATATGGAATCTTTAAATCAATAGTTTTTGTGGAATTTGCCCCACCATCTGCTAGATAAGCATCGTAAATTCCTTGCCAATTTACATCATTAAGTGGAATCTTAAAAGTAACAGATTGATCCTTAATTGTATGTGTAATACCATTTTTGTTAAACATACTTGTAGTATTACCAGTAGTAATAGTATCGTTATCTAAAGTAACATTCTCAGGAAATGTCACCGTATACTCGATATAGTCAATGTTATTTTTACCGGCTTTACCATGTGGATATAATCCCATAGATCAGCTACTTTCATTTTTCTTCTAATCCAGCCATCACTTTTCCCATCGGAATGGATGCAGACCACTCTCCGTTATACGTTCCAGGGATTGAAGGATTTTTCTCCTACACGAGCTGTCTTGATATATTCAGATACGTTTAAAGTGGGATTTCCACCATCTGCATACACGCTAGACACCGAAAATATATAACTAAGTAGCATTAAAACAGTTGTAAATAACGACATAAATTTAATAAATATTTTACGATTTTTCATATTTAAACCCCCTACCTTATTCTACCCCCGAATTTTTGTCAATATCTTTTTGTTATTTATCACACAAAAACAGAACCAAGCCAAGCATTATTCAGGATGCTTGGCTTGGTTCATTCTAATTTCTTTTGTTTTTTTGTCGTTCTTGATAATAGTGTCGAATTTCTTCATTTTCTGCTGTAGACTGATACGTCACTGAAATTCGATGTTCTCCTGTCCAACTTTCGACTAATTCTTCTACACTCGGCAATGTTAAAGTTGGAAGTTCTACTGAAATAGACAACGTATCTTTCCATATTTCATATCGAATTTGGAATAATAATCGACCCACTCTTAATAAGATTTCTCGCTTTTTCTGTATCCATTTGATAGGCTTTTTTTGAAAGAAACTCTTGCATATACATCATAAAATGATGGTAAACTTCATTAACCGTCTCTACGCCCATTTCAAAAAACAATTCAAAAAATGTATCAAAAAAGAGTTCTAACTCTTCATCCGCAACGGTCTGAGTCCATTGTTTAAAAGTTCGATCCATTAAGTGGCTATTTTCTCGTCAATTCAGTTAATTCAACAAAACAATCCTCTTCTATATTCCACATTAAAAGCACTATGTTGAGCAATTCCACTTCCCTTGACTTTCAATAATATGATAGGGAACTTGAGATTCTAACATCAGTCCTACAATCGCATCTTGAGGAATATATCTTTTGGCTTTTGATACTATCCTTTGATATCCTTCTGTATTTAAAATCGAACGATGTACTCCTGGAGAATCCCAACAATAAATGTGCTGAATTCGATGTTGAATATCCTCTTCTTGCATAGCGCTTGCATATAAGGACAGATTTCCTCCTTTAGAATGTCCAGATACATTTAAACTTCCTGAGAATAACTCTGCTTGTTTTCTTAAATACGCTATCGCATCTGTTTGTGCAGGAATCAAGTCAGAATAAGTCATCATAAAGTCTTCTTTCCAACCTGTTAAACTTTCATCCGTTCCTCTAAAAATAATCCATCGACTTTCTTCTTCCCATTGATAACAAACCGCAGCAAATTGTTTTGTTAATTCATCATCAATATCATTCATAAATCCAAACACTTTAATATCTTTGAAACGTTGACTTTTAGACACAACATCTAGTAATTGAATTCTTTCTTTCGTAATCATAAACGGATTGTTTTTCGTGTTCTTTTTCTTTGATTGTTTTCAAATTCTTTTTCCCTAACTGTTGAGTGAAATAGCTTTTGTTCCATTAACTGTTGAAGACACAATTTCCATCAAATGGTAAATAGGCAATTTCTGTTAGAAACTAAAGACATCAATATCCGTTAGTGATTTTTCTTGAAATGTTTGAGCTTCGTATTGCTGTACATAAGTAATTAAATTTCCCATAAAAAGCTCCTTTCTGACACTTGTACTCTTTTGAGTAGTGTACCACCTCCTCTCTCGAAATGCAAAATTAGAAAACTAAAAAGACTTTCTAATGTAGTATGTTCATGAATCTCTCATCCTTACTACCTAGAAAGTCTATTGTCTCTTATTTATCTTGAATCCATTTTCCAGAGGCATCTACACGATAACCATCTGGTGTTGTAGTATTCACTAACATTGCGCCAGATGAACCTAAATAATAGTCTCCTACCCAACGGTTTTCTTGCATTACGCCATCTACATTGAAGTAATACCATGCGTTACTAATTTTCTTCCAATCTGTTTGCATTGCTCCACTATTATCCATATAGTACCAAGCTCCGCTCACTTTTTGCCAGTTAGTAGTCATGACACCATTTCCGTCAAAATAATACCATGTTCCGTTAATCTTTTTCCAATCGGTAACAGCAGTATTATCTTCATAATAAGACCAATTTCCACCATTTTGTTGCCATACCTGATGTAGTTGTTTCTTCAGAATCATTTGTATCTGAATCAGATGAAGCAGTTCCTTGTTGTTTGTTTAACGGTGTACCATCCGCTGTATGAGAACGATACGCTCCTTTAGAACGACCAATTTCACACGCTACACCATCATGGTCACGATCTAAATGTTTAGAATATCCTTCTTCACCTACAGCTATATTTCCATATCTGCAGCCCAAGCTTCCTTTACAATTTCTGAAAATGTACACGAGCTTCTGCTTTTTTTGTTCTAAACTAAAGAGCTAAACAATGTAGCAGCTGTACTTAATACCACTAAACCTCTAACTTTTTTCATTTTACATCCTCCTTTAATATAAACAAATTTTAAGTATATCACAAAAATAAATGCATGAACAAGAAAAAAATTTTTCCTTCCTTTTTTTACAAGAGGTGCTATACTTTGGACTTGAAAATAGTGAAACAGGGGGCGTTAAAAAAATGCAATTAGGATTTGATAGCGAAAAAAATACCTGGAAGAACAAAGTCGATATATTTTTAGAGCGAGTGAATAGTTATGACAAACTCTATCTAGAATTTGGCGGAAAACTCATTGGAGATTTTCACGCAATGAGAGTATTACCTGGATTTGATCCAGATGGAAAAGTCAAACTACTCTATCGACTAAGAAACCAAGCAGAAATTATCATCTGTGTTTATGCTGGCGATATCGAACAAAAATAAAGTGCGTGGAGACTTAGGCATTACTTATGACCGAGATGTCTTAAGAATGATTGATGATTTACACCACTGGGATTTGAAAATTAATAGCGTTCTGATTACAAGATACACTGGTCAACCAGCAGCCACACAATTCAAGAATATGTTAGAACGTAGAGGAATGACTGTTTATACTCACGGCCACACAGAAGGCTATCCAATGGATGTCGATACAATAGTCAGTGATGCTGGATACGGAGCCAACGCATACATTGAAACCACTCGTCCATTAGTCGTTGTAACAGCACCTGGTGCTAATAGCGGAAAACTAGCGACTTGTTTAAGTCAACTATATCATGAAACTCAAAGAGGACGTTCAGCAGGCTATGCAAAATTTGAAACATTTCCTGTATGGAATTTACCATTAAACCATCCTGTTAACATTGCCTATGAAGCTGCAACAGCTGATTTAGAAGATGTGAATATGATAGATCCATATCATTTGGAAAAATATGGCATCACGACTGTTAACTATAATCGTGATATTGAAGCATTTCCACTATTACGAAGAATTTTAAGAAAAATATACAAAGACCAAGAAATTCCTTATTACTCACCAACAGATATGGGAGTTAAACCGTGTTGGATTTGCCATTACAGACGATGCAGTCGTACAAGAAGCTTCAAAACAAGAAATTATTCGCAGATACTACCACTTACAATGCGATTACAAACGTGGCATTGGTACATTAGAAACTGCGCAACGAGGAAAATACATTATGGATGAAATGGGATTAACCCCTCAAGATCGTCCAGTTGTCGAAAAAGCATCGAGTAAAGCAAAAGAATCAATCAGCGAAGTCGTTGCTATCGAATTACCAAATGGTAAAATGATTACTGGAAAACAAAGCAAAACGATGACAGCAGGAGCTGCTTGCTTATTAAATGCGATTAAAGAATTAGCAGGTATTCAAAAAGATTTACATCTATTACCACCTGTTATTCTTGAATCCATTACAAAACTGAGTCAAGATGTGTTCCATCAACAACGTCGCTCACTTGATAGCAAAGAAGTATTAATTGCTTTAAGTATGTCTGCCGTTACAAATCCATCAGCAGAGGCCGCTAAAAATCAATTAGTCTTTTTAAGAAATTTACAAGCACATAGTACCGTTATTTTACAAAAAGCAGATGAAGAAATTTATCGTGATTTAGGAATTACCATTACTAGTGAACCATCCTTTGCAGGAAATAGTTTCTATTATAGCCATTAAACACAAAACAGGATTGATGGACTCTCCCGTCAATCCTGTTTTTGTATATTAATGAATTGCTCCACCAATTGTTTTTAAAGTCCTCTTTATCTTGATATTCAATAACCGTTTCTACACAAAGAGTTAAGGCTTGAACCATTTCTTCTAATTCCATAGAAGGATATTGATTTTTTTCTTTAACTTGTTCAGGTAAGAAAGGAACATGAATAAAACTTGCTTTTAATGTTGGTTGGAATTTTGAAGCATAATACAGTACTTTGATACATAATATGATTACATACAAATGTTCCAGCAGTATTTGAAACTGAAGCTGAAATAAACCAGCAGCAATCATCTTTATCCACCATTGCTTTAATTGGTAATGTTGAAAAATAGGCACTTTCTCCATCTTCTTGAATTGGAAAAATCGATTGGGTTGATTTTTCCTCATTATCTACAATACGTGCATCGTCAATATTTAATCGCAATACGTTCAGGAGTAATCCCTGTCTTCCTCCTGCTTGGCCTACACAAAATGACAACATCAGGATTGAAAACTTTTCAATTTCTTTTTTTAATACTTTCAAATGATTTTTTTGAAATACCGTAGGAATTTGAATTCCTTTTATTTCTAGCATCTTTTATTTTTTTTAGGAATACGACGAACAACTTCCCAAGAAGGATTAATACTTTCTCCACCAAATGGATCAAAACCAGTTAATAAAATTTTCATTTAAAAGAACACCTTTCATTTAAAGATACAAAAAAAACACTCATCAGAGTGCTAAAAATGACCCGTACGGGACTCGAACCCGTGTTACCGCCGTGAAAGGGCGGTGTCTTAACCGCTTGACCAACGGGCCAGTATAATATTTAAAGCGGGTGACGAGAATCGAACTCGCGACAACAGCTTGGAAGGCTGTAGTTTTACCACTAAACTACACCCGCATTTTATAAAACGGTCCCGACGGGAATCGAACCCGCGATCTCCTGCGTGACAGGCAGGCATGTTAACCCCTACACCACGGAACCACATTTTTGGGAATGGAGGTTAACGGGATCGAACCGCTGACCCCCTGCTTGTAAGGCAGGTGCTCTCCCAGCTGAGCTAAACCTCCATTTATGACCCGTACGGGACTCGAACCCGTGTTACCGCCGTGAAAGGGCGGTGTCTTAACCGCTTGACCAACGGGCCAGATATTATTAAAAGAACGGAGAAGGAGGGATTTGAACCCTCGCGCCGGTTTCCCGACCTACACCCTTAGCAGGGGCGCCTCTTCAGCCTCTTGAGTACTTCCCCAATATCCAATGGAAATATTTCGATAAAAATTATCTATGGGCCTAAATGGACTCGAACCATCGACCTCACGCTTATCAGGCGTGCGCTCTAACCAGCTGAGCTATAGGCCCTTAACTTCCAAAAAGCGGGTGACGAGAATCGAACTCGCGACAGCAACTGAAGGCTGTGGTTTTACCACTAAACTACACCCGCATTACTATAATGGCTCGGGACAGAATCGAACTGCCGACACTTTGAGCTTCAATCAAATGCTCTACCAACTGAGCTACCGAGCCTGAAATTACGGTCCCGACGGGAATCGAACCCGCGATCTCCTGCGTGACAGGCAGGCATGTTAACCCCTACACCACGGAACCTTGGTAGAATTGCGGAGGTAGGACTCGAACCTACGACCTTCGGGTTATGAGCCCGACGAGCTGCCAACTGCTCCACCCCGCGATAACATTAGTAAGGAGGATAAGGGATTCGAACCCTTGCACGCTTTTTACACGCCTGACGGTTTTCAAGACCGTTCCCTTCAGCCGGACTTGGGTAATCCTCCATATGATAGGTCAATGGACCTTGTAGGACTCGAACCTACGACCGGACGGTTATGAGCCGTCTGCTCTAACCACCTGAGCTAAAGGTCCAAGCTCAATTAATAGCGGCGAAGGGAATCGAACCCCCGACCTCCCGGGTATGAACCGGACGCTCTAGCCAGCTGAGCTACACCGCCATAATGATAATTCAAATGGAGACTAGCGGGATCGAACCGCTGACCTCCTGCGTGCAAAGCAGGCGCTCTCCCAGCTGAGCTAAGCCCCCATAAAAAAATCGGGAATACAGGATTCGAACCTACGACCCCTTGGTCCCAAACCAAGTGCTCTACCAAGCTGAGCTAATTCCCGATATGCACCCAACAGGAGTCGAACCTGTAACCGCTTGATTCGTAGTCAAGTACTCTATCCAATTGAGCTATGGGTGCAAATTTTATTCAAATGTATTGAAATGCCGAGGGCCGGGGTCGAACCGGCACGGTCATCACTGACCGCAGGATTTTAAGTCCTGTGCGTCTGCCAATTCCGCCACCCCGGCATGGGCCATGGTTTATCATTGGCAAAGCGGAAGACGGGGTTCGAACCCGCGACCCCCACCTTGGCAAGGTGGTGTTCTACCACTGAACTACTTCCGCAATTTATTCATTTTAATGCCGGCTAAAGGACTTGAACCCTCGACCCTCTGATTACAAATCAGATGCTCTACCAACTGAGCTAAGCCGGCTATGAGTGATACAGGGCTCGAACCTGTGACCCTCTGATTAAAAGTCAGATGCTCTACCAACTGAGCTAATCACTCTCTATGATATGGAGGTTAACGGGATCGAACCGCTGACCCCCTGCTTGTAAGGCAGGTGCTCTCCCAGCTGAGCTAAACCTCCATAATATTGAAAAGCGTGGCAACGTCCTACCCTCACAGGGGGAAACCCCCAACTACTATCGGCGCTAAGAAGCTTAACTTCTGTGTTCGAGATGGGAACAGGTGTATCCTTCTTGCCATCGTCACCACACTTCTCTCTTGAAAAAGCTCTCGCTCTCTCAAAACTGAATCTATATCCAAATCTCTCCTCAATCTACCTTCAACCTTGGTTAAGTCCTCGACCGATTAGTACTAGTCCGCTCCATCCCTCACGGAACTTCCACTCCTAGCCTATCTACCTGATCGTCTCTCAGGGGTCTTACTCACTTATAATGATGGGAAATCTCATCTCGAGGGGGGCTTCACGCTTAGATGCTTTCAGCGTTTATCCCGTCCACACATAGCTACCCAGCGATGCTCTTGGCAGAACAACTGGTACACCAGCGGTGTGTCCATCCCGGTCCTCTCGTACTAAGGACAGCTCCTCTCAAATTTCCAACGCCCGCGACGGATAGGGACCGAACTGTCTCACGACGTTCTGAACCCAGCTCGCGTACCGCTTTAATGGGCGAACAGCCCAACCCTTGGGACCGACTTCAGCCCCAGGATGCGATGAGCCGACATCGAGGTGCCAAACCTCCCCGTCGATGTGAACTCTTGGGGGAGATAAGCCTGTTATCCCCAGGGTAGCTTTTATCCGTTGAGCGATGGCCCTTCCATTCGGTACCACCGGATCACTAAGCCCGACTTTCGTCCCTGCTCGACTTGTTGGTCTCGCAGTCAAGCTCCCTTCTGCCTTTACACTCTTCGAATGATTTCCAACCATTCTGAGGGAACCTTTGGGCGCCTCCGTTACATTTTTAGGAGGCGACCGCCCCAGTCAAACTGCCCGTCTGACACTGTCTCCCACCTTGCTTCTAGGTGCGGGTTAGAGGGTTCATGTAACAAGGGTAGTATCCCACCATTGCCTCCTTGGAAACTGGCGTTCCCATCTCTTCGGCTCCTACCTATCCTGTACATGTCACACAAACACTCAATATCAAACTACAGTAAAGCTCCATGGGGTCTTTCCGTCCTGTCGCGGGTAACCTGCATCTTCACAGGTACTATAATTTCACCGAGTCTCTCGTTGAGACAGTGCCCAGATCGTTACGCCTTTCGTGCGGGTCGGAACTTACCCGACAAGGAATTTCGCTACCTTAGGACCGTTATAGTTACGGCCGCCGTTTACTGGGGCTTCAATTCAAAGCTTCGCCTCAAAGGACTAACCTCTCCTCTTAACCTTCCAGCACCGGGCAGGCGTCAGCCCCTATACGTCATCTTTCGATTTTGCAGAGACCTGTGTTTTTGATAAACAGTCGCCTGGGCCTATTCACTGCGGCTGGTATTTCTACCAGCACCCCTTCTCCCGAAGTTACGGGGTCATTTTGCCGAGTTCCTTAACGAGAGTTCGCTCGCTCACCTTAGTGTTCTCCACTCAACTACCTGTGTCGGTTTGCGGTACGGGTTCTGTTAATCTCACTAGAAGCTTTTCTCGGCAGTGTGACGTCAGTTGCTTCGCTACTATATTTCGCTCCCCATCACAGCTCACCCCGTGCGTGACAAGCATTTCACTCATCAGCGGACTCGCTGCTTGGACGTACTTTTCCATTCGTACGCTCAACTTAGCCTCCTGCGTCCCTCCATTGCTCAAACAATTAACAGAAGTACAGGAATATCAACCTGTTATCCATCGACTACGCCTTTCGGCCTTGCCTTTAGGTCCCTGACTAACCCTGGGAGGACGAGCCTTCCCCAGGAAACCTTAGTCATTCGGTGGACGGGATTCTCACCCGTCTTTCGCTACTCATACCGGCATTCTCACTTCAAGCGCTCCACATGTCCTTACGGTCATGCTTCTTCGCCCTTAGAACGCTCTCCTACCACTCAGTTATAAAACTGAATCCACAGCTTCGGTAATCTGTTTAGCCCCGTTACATTTTTCGGCGCAGGGTCACTCGACTAGTGAGCTATTACGCACTCTTTTGAATGATGGCTGCTTCTAAGCCAACATCCTAGTTGTCTGTGCAACCCCACATCCTTTTCCACTTAACAGATATTTTGGGACCTTAGCTGGTGGTCTGGGCTGTTTCCCTTTCGACTACGGATCTTATCACTCGCAGTCTGACTCCCGGACATAAATACATGGCATTCGAGTTTATCTGAATTCGGTAACCCGAGATGGGCCCCCTAGTCCAAACAGTGCTCTACCTCCACGATTCTTCATTCCGAGGCTAGCCCTAAAGCTATTTCGGAGAGAACCAGCTATCTCCAAGTTCGATTGGAATTTCTCCGCTACCCACACCTCATCCAAGCACTTTTCAACGTGCCCTGGTTCGGTCCTCCAGTGCGTTTTACCGCACCTTCAACCTGGACATGGGTAGATCACTTGGTTTTCGGGTCTACGTCAACATACTCAGCTCGCCCTATTCAGACTCGCTTTCGCTACGGCTCCGACTCTTCATCTTAACCTCGCATGTTAACGTAACTCGCCGGTTCATTCTACAAAAGGCACGCCATCACCCATTAACGGGCTCTGACTACTTGTAAGCACACGGTTTCAGGTACTCTTTCACTCCCTCCCGGGGTTCTTTTCACCTTTCCCTCACGGTACTGGTTCACTATCGGTCACTAGGTAGTATTTAGCCTTGCCAGATGGTCCTGGCGGATTCTGACAGGATTCCTCGTGTCCCGCCGTACTCAGGTGCTCTCTTGTGCCAACTTTCTGTTTTTGCATACCGGACTGTCACCGTCTTTGGTCCTGCTTTCCAACAGGGTTCTGCTACAGATTGTCATACACGTTCTTGAAAGTCCTACAACCCCAGTGTGCATGCACACTGGTTTGGAGCTCTTCCCTGTTTCGCTCTGCCGCTACTCAGGGAATCGATTTTTCTTTCTCTTCCTGCGGGTAATGAGATGTTTCAGTTCCCCGCGTCTACCTCGTCATAAGCCTGCGCTTATGCGTAACACCCCATCACGGGTGTTGGGTTCCCCCATTCGGAAATCTCTGGATCTTAGCTTACTTACAGCTCCCCAAAGCATATCGGTGTTCGTTCCGTCCTTCTTCGGCTCCTAGTGCCAAGGCATTCACCGTGCGCCCTTATTCACTTAACCATATATGGTCGCGTTGCTTCTTGTTAAAAAACTCTTTTTCGTTAGATTTCTCTAACTCTCGGTAAATTTTTGGTTTAAATTTGTGATATAGTATTCAGTTTTCAAAGGTCGAGTTGAGAGTTAACCTCTCAAAACTAAACAAAGATTTCAACCGGTAGGGTTCCGTATTCATCTAACGTCGAAACATTAGATGTTATCCTTAGAAAGGAGGTGATCCAGCCGCACCTTCCGATACGGCTACCTTGTTACGACTTCACCCCAATCATCTATCCCACCTTAGGCGGCTGGCTCCATAAGGTTACCTCACCGACTTTGGGTGTTACAAACTCTCGTGGTGTGACGGGCGGTGTGTACAAGACCCGGGAACGTATTCACCGCGGCGTGCTGATCCGCGATTACTAGCGATTCCGGCTTCATGTAGGCGAGTTGCAGCCTACAATCCGAACTGAGAATGGCTTTAAGAGATTCGCTTACCCTCGCGAGTTCGCTGCTCGTTGTACCATCCATTGTAGCACGTGTGTAGCCCAAGTCATAAGGGGCATGATGATTTGACGTCATCCCCACCTTCCTCCGGTTTGTCACCGGCAGTCTCACTAGAGTGCCCAACTCAATGCTGGCAACTAGTAATAAGGGTTGCGCTCGTTGCGGGACTTAACCCAACATCTCACGACACGAGCTGACGACAACCATGCACCACCTGTCACTTTGTCCCCGAAGGGAAAAGCTCTATCTCTAGAGTGGTCAAAGGATGTCAAGACTTGGTAAGGTTCTTCGCGTTGCTTCGAATTAAACCACATGCTCCACCGCTTGTGCGGGTCCCCGTCAATTCCTTTGAGTTTCAACCTTGCGGTCGTACTCCCCAGGCGGAGTGCTTAATGCGTTAACTGCAGCACTGAAGGGCGGAAACCCTCCAACACTTAGCACTCATCGTTTACGGCGTGGACTACCAGGGTATCTAATCCTGTTTGCTACCCACGCTTTCGAGCCTCAGCGTCAGTTACAGACCAGAGAGTCGCCTTCGCCACTGGTGTTCCTCCATATATCTACGCATTTCACCGCTACACATGGAATTCCACCTCCTCTTCTGCACTCAAGTCAACCAGTTTCCAATGACCCTCCCGGTTGAGCCGGGGGCTTTCACATCAGACTTAATTGACCGCCTGCGCTCGCTTTACGCCCAATAAATCCGGACAACGCTTGCCACCTACGTATTACCGCGGCTGCTGGCACGTAGTTAGCCGTGGCTTTCTGGTTAGATACCGTCACACGCATATCAGTTACTCTATGCGCTGTTCTTCTCTAACAACAGAGTTTTACGAACCGAAATCCTTCTTCACTCACGCGGCGTTGCTCCGTCAGACTTGCGTCCATTGCGGAAGATTCCCTACTGCTGCCTCCCGTAGGAGTTTGGGCCGTGTCTCAGTCCCAATGTGGCCGATCACCCTCTCAGGTCGGCTATGCATCACGGCCTTGGTGAGCCGTTACCTCACCAACTAGCTAATGCACCGCGGGTCCATCCATCAGCAGAAGCCGAAGCCTCTTTTCCTTCTTCAGTCATGCGACTGTAGAACCTATGCGGTTTTAGCATCCGTTTCCGAATGTTATCCCCCTCTGATGGGCAGGTTACCCACGTGTTACTCACCCGTTCGCCACTAGATTGACCAGTGCAAGCACTGGTCGCTCTCGTTCGACTTGCATGTATTAGGGCACGCCGCCAGCGTTCGTCCTGAGCTCAGGATCAAACTCTCATGAAAAATACTTTTTCATAAGCTTTTTGAAAGCTCATTTTAATTACTGACTTATTGTTTTTTTCTCCTTAGAGAAAAGAAATTGTTGTTTCTTCACTTTCGTGAAGTCCCTACACATTTGGTTTGTCTTCTTTGTTTAGTTTTCAAGGTCAACGTCGCTTATCGCGACAACTCCTATATATTAGCATAGGTGTTTTTACTGTCAACTATTTTTAAAAAATTTATTTTAAATTATTTTTTTCATCCGCTTTAAAAGCGAACGTTCGGTAACAGTGATATTAATTTACCATAGCTAGAGTTGCTTTTTGCAAGTCCTTTTTAAAAACTTTTTATATTTTCTTACTTTTCTCTTCGTTTTATTCTTTTGAGCCCTTTTTATTTAGTTACAAACTCGCTATTTACTTCTTTTTTTACTGGAGTATACTATATTTAGTCAGCCGAAATAGCTCAGTTGGCAGAGCAACGCACTCGTAACGCGTAGGTCGCAGGTTCGACCCCTGTTTTCGGCATTTTTGTTTTATTAATTTTAGCTTTTTAGAATATTCTAAATCAACGTTTTACTTTTTCGGAACATTTTAGGAATAACTGAATAATATAGAAAAGACCTCAGAATTTTTCCATCTGAGGTCTATTTTTTATTTGATTACATTTTGGATTATCTTCAATACGACTTCTTTAGCTTTTTCCATACTTTCTAATGTTACAAATTCATATTGTCCATGTAAGTTTTCAGCGCCTGTAAACAAGTTTGGCGTTGGAATCCCTTTAAAGGTAATAATACAACCATCTGTCCCTCCTCTAAAAGGCTGAATATCTGGTTCGATTCCACATTGGCGGTAGGCTTCTTTTTGCTACCTCAACAGCAGTCATATCTTCTTTTAACACTTCATACATATTAAAGTATTCATCATAAATCTGACATTCAATTCTTGGAACATCATAAGTTTCATTTTGTTTTTCAACTATGTCAGCAAAATATTGTTTTCGTTCTTGGAATTTTTCCATTGAATGATCTCGAATAATGTACTCTGCTTCTACCATTCCAATATTCCCAGATTGCTTTGTTAACATATAAAAAGCCTTCATATCCGCTAGTTTTTTTCAGGAACCTCTTGCTCGGGTAATTTGGAAAATAATTTTGCTGCTTCTGCTAGTGCGTTAACCATGACATCTTTTGCTTGTCCTGGATGAACGCTTGTTCCATTAATTTTTACTACTGCTCTTGCTGCGTTAAATGTTTCGTATTCTAATTTTCCTACTACTCCACTATCTAATGTATAAGCAAATTGAACTGGCATTCTCTCGGCTTTGAAGCGATGCGCTCCTTTTCCAATTTCTTCATCCGGTCCAAAAGCTACCCATATATCTCCATGTGGTATTTCGGGATGTTCTAATAAATCAATAGCCGCTTCTAAAATAGAAACTAATCCCGCTTTATCATCTGCTCTAATAAAAGTAGTCCCGTCTGTCGTAATAAGAGTTTCTCCGATATAGTTTTTTAAATTTGGAAATTCGTCTACTCGCATCATTAAGCCTAAATCACGATTTAATAGAACATCTTTTCCATCATAATTCAAATGGATTTGCGGTTGAATATTTTCTGCGTTAAAATCTGCTGTGTCAACATGAGCAACAAACCCAATAGCAGGTGCACTTTCTCCCTTTGGTAAATTACTTGGGACACAAGCTACTAAATAAGCATCTTCTAAATCCAAAAGATATTTTTGAAAATACTAATTCTCTCAATTCATCTTCTAACATTTTTAAAAAATCTAATTGACTTTTTGTCGTTGGAATCAACGTTGAATTCAAGTCACTTCTTGTATTCATTTTGGCGTATCGCACAAAACGATTTAACATACTTTCTCTCATTAGTATGAGTCATCTTCTTTCACTTGATGAAAGTCGAGTTCAGCCACAGTTTCACGACCAAACATTTCGATTGCTACTTTAATCTTTTGTTTTTCTTCATCAATTTCTGTTACTTTACCACTCATACCATCAAAAGCTCCTTCAGTAATAATGACATAATCTCCAACTTTAGCATGTAGCTCAACTGATACATGAGTTTGAACTCCCAATCGTCCTAACAATGTCTCAACTTCTTCTGGCAATAAAGGAGATGGCTTAGACCCCGCTCCATGAGATCCAACAAAGCCAGTAACCCCTGGAGTGTTACGAACAACATACCAAGCTTGGTCAGACATAATCATTTCTACTAATACATACCCTGGAAATGTTTTATTGATGGTTACTTTTTCTTTTCCATCTTTCACTTCAACTTCTTTCTTCCTCTGGAACAATTACTCTAAAAATATTTTCTTCCATTCCCATTGAACTAATTCTTAATTCAATATTCGATTTTACTTTATTTTCATATCCTGAATAAGTATGTAGTACATACCACTCTTTTGCTGTATTACTCATTTGATTTCCTCCTATTATTTATTCATACAAAAACCCTTCTTTTTGAAGGTTTTTGATTACTTTATTATACCACTATTTTTCCAACTCTTGCGAATTATTTAATAATTAATTTAAACGCATTAGAAATGGCAAAATCCACAACTGTAAAAAAATCCTAATGCAATCAGTACTGCTATTATAACTGTTAATGTATATTTATTCACTTCTTTACCAGTTGGCCATGTTACTCTCTTCATTTCTTTAATTACATTTACTAAAAAACGCATCCGAAGCTACTCCTCTCGATTATTTAGTTTCACGATGTAGTGTTTGTTTATTGCAAAATTTACAAAATTTTTTTAATTCTAAACGCTCGACACGCTTATTTTGTCCTAAAGTTAGTGTATAGTTTCTCGAACCACATACACTACATGCCAATGCGGCTTTCTTTTGTGCCATATTTTCACTACTCTCTTTCTTCTACTGTATACATCTATTCAATCATAAAAGCATGGGCAACAATTGTCAAGTATTAGCGGAAAAATATCACACTAATAGCTAATAATAAAATTTGCGTAACATGAATCATCACCATATTTTTAATGGCTAATGCAAAAGTCGTTCTTTTTTCTTGTTTTTGCATAAATTTTTGAATGTTTTGATACACCGGAAGCATCACTACGATAGTTCCTAACATTAAAATAGGAGCTACTCGGAATACAACTGCTATAATGATTGCTACGAAACTCATGATATATAGGCATTGATATAATTTTAATGCGGCAGTTTTACCAATATAATAAACTAAAGTGTAGCGATGATTCGTAATATCCGTTTCTAAATCACACAGATTATTACTTAACATAATATTTGCAATCGTACATACTAACGGCAATGAGAGCAGTGCTACTTTGAAGTGATCTAACAATGCTAGTCGAACGACCAACATTCCTTGTTCTAATCCCATCCATGCAAAAGTTGCTTCTGGAGAGTTTAAGAAAATGACAATCCAAAAAATCCCAAACCCCATTGCAACTCCTGACAACACTTCTCCTAATGGCATTCTTGAGATTGGAATAGGACCAAATGTATAAAAAATTCCGATTATAAAACAAAGCATACCTACAAATAGTAAAATAAGATTTGTTCTCCACACTAGAATTAATCCCACAACTGTTGCCACTCCCAGTAAACCTGCAAAAATTATCGTTGCTTGTCGCACAGTTATCTGAGACCTACCAATAATATTTTCTTCTTGACGATAGGTTTCATTTTTTGCTTTTACATAGTCCATCAAATTATTCATGACAGTCGTTGCCATATCAAAACACAACATTCCAATAAAAAACAATATCATATTCACCCCATTAAAATTACCAAATGTCCAAACCGAATAGAGTAAGCCAACCACAAAAGGAATAACACTCGCAATTTTCGTTCTTAATTCGACTAATCCAATGATATCTTTCATAATTAACGCGTCCCTTCCCATGTATATTGATTATTCGTTAGTTTAAACGTATTTTTTATGGAATTCGAAACATAAACTTTCTTATCTTTCGTCATAAATACTGCATCTACATCATCTCTTTGATTCACATATTTCAATCCTGCTTCTATACCGATTGAAAACATCGAAGTCGACAACGCATCTCCTCTTGTAGAACTTGAGACAATAATCGAAACTCCTGCAATATCATTTTCGTATGGATATCCTGTTTTTAGGATTTAAAATATGATGATACGTCTTACCATCTACTTCTAAATAACGTTCATAAATTCCTGAAGTTACAATTGTCTTTTCCTTTTCTAATATCGTTCCTAATGTTGTCCCCCGACTTTCCAACGGATCTTGCAATCCAACATTCCACGCTACTCCATCTCGTGCAGGGGAGCCACCCATTACGACAATATTCCCCCCTAAATCAAGAACAGCTGTTGTCACTCCTTCTTTTTTGAAGAAATTCCATAATTGATCCGCAATAAATCCTTTCGCAATTCCGCCTAAATCTAATAACATTCCTTTTTGAGTTAAATAAACACTTTTTCTTCATCATTTAAAACGACATTTTTATAATTCACTAAAGGTAGTGCATCATCAATTTCTTTTTGGGATGGTTTTCTGGCATCTAGGGAACCCAATTCTCCATAAACTTGTTAAAGGTCCTACCGTAATATCAAAGCTACCATTAAATTCTTCACTATAAGCTAAACCTTGTTTTACTAAATCATACACTTCATCACTAACAGCAACCGGACGTTCTCCTGCCGCTTCATTAATCGCATCCACTTCAGAACCGCTTGCATTAACAGTAATTCGAGCTTCCAAATCTTTCACCATCGCAAAAGCACGCATTAATAATTCTTCAGTATTTGGATGATAAACGGATAATGCTACTGCAGTTCCTAATAAAAAAATCTGTTTTTCTTAACGGGAGATTTAATAATTTCTCTTGGAGTTTTTATGGAAGCCGATGATACAGTATCGACTTTTTGACTGTTTTTTTGCTGACAACTCACTAATCCAATTGAACTGAAGGCAAAAATTGTTACTAGCAACCATTTGTTGATTTTCATATATTTCTCCTTATTGTATAAATTCCATTCAAATAGTCTACTAGATTTTTACAATAACTCAAGTAATAAAAACCGAGCATAAACTCGGTTTTTTTGAAAAATAATTTTTAGCCTTTTTGGTGCAGCAACTTTGATTTCTTTTGTATCGCCTTTTTGAGCTGCTTCAATTAATTTATTAGCATATTCTACAAAAGAAGTATGTGCATTTGTAGCGCCTGCTACCGCTTCAACATCTGATGGATTTTGTTTATCTACCAACCCAACATTATAAGCCTTGAAGTATTCAGCTGGTCCAACTTTAACTTTATCTTTCATTTGTTTTTCATACTCAGCATCTTCTGATTTACGTTTTCCATCTTTATTGAAGTTGTCGTAATCTGAAAGAAGTAATTTTTCCACCTTCAACTACAACAGTAAATTCACATGCCATCCGCGTTTGTCAGCTTCAGACACTAATTTATAAGTACCATCTTTTAATTCTACTGGAGTAGCTGATGTGCTTGTTTTAGCTGCTTGAGTAGTTTTAGCTTCTGTTGTTTTTTCTGTTGTGGTAGTATTTGATTTTGAACCTCCGCAAGCTGTTAAAACAACTACTGATGATAATAAAACAACTGCTGTTGCTAATGATTTTTAACTTCATTTGATTCATCCTTTTCTATTTATTTAGAATTTCGATAAATTCTTTAGGTATTATTATACCATGTTCTTATTTCTTTGCAAACTCAAAGGAAAACCATCATAAAAACGTGTCAAACACAAGAAAAACATCCCAATAATATGTCATTTTCTTTTCAAAATTAGACCATAAAAACTCCAAAAGACATGACTAAGCACTATCATTGAAATTTTTAGTTACATCATTCGTTCTAATAATTGTTTTGTCACTTGCATTAAGATTAACTTCATGTCACCTCTGGCAATCGTTCGATTTGAGATAACGCTTGATTCGTATATTTTTCTAGCTAATTGTTTTGCTTTCCTCAAAGCCACCAGATTCATATACTATTTTTTTTAAAAATACTCTTTCCTGCTCAGAAATTTTTGGTTTTTTCTCTAACAAAGGAAGAATTTGTTTCGATTCTTTTTCTAAAGCATAAATTAGCGGAGCCGTATAAATACCTTTGCACAACATCTTCTAAGACTGGTTTTCCAAATTCTTGAGGGTTCACTTGATAATCTAAAATATCATCTAAAATTTGAAACGCCATTCCAATTTGTTGACCAATTTTCTTCGCTCTAAGAGCATCATCCATTTGTCCTAATCTAGCTCCCATATAACAGCTTAACATAAACAATTGAGCTGTTTTCCCTTCAATTCGTTTCAAATATTCTTGAAGTCCTAGGTCAACACGATAACGATTTCTCATCTGATTCAACTCCCCTTCAACAACTCGTGACATTCCATTAGTCGGAAGTGAAATCCCTTCTAGATCCTCCACATGTTCTGAAAGAAGTCGATAACAACTCGTCAATACATAATCTCCAGCATAAATGGCGACTCGGTTCCCATACTGAGAATTTAACGTTTCTTGTCCTCTTCTCATGTCTGCTTCATCAATCACATCATCATGGAGTAAGGTTGCCACATGTAATAATTCTAAAGCAGCGGCTACAGCTCTTACCTGTTTTTGGTTCCCATTGTTACTCCAGTTAGCAAACAATGTCAGATACGCCGGACGAATCATCTTTCCACCTTGTTGCAGCATAGTGACAATTGCTTGTTGAATATCCGTATCTTCTATTTCGATATTTTCTATCATCAAATGCCGAATTGCTGTTAATTCCTGTTTTAAAAACGGGTATTCATTCCACATTGAATGAATTATTTCCATAATTTTTCTCCAATCATGATAGACAAAAAGCCGGCAAAGCCGACTTTTTATCATTTTTAACGTTCTTGTTTTTGTACGCCGAAACCATAAATATGTTTCGAGTTCCATACCACCATTTACCAGCAGTTTTTTTGGAACCATGGGAATCGAAATAATAATCTAAAACCAAATGCACGCCCCTGATCCGTTCATCAAAGCAATGGCTGCTGGGATAAACCACATATTTACCCAATAGAACATACCAGATAATACAAATGTTGCTACTAAACCAACTGTCACTGCATTGACAATCCAAGTTAAGAATCCAGCCATAATCGCTAAACCAATCGCTAATTCGACAAACGACATAATTGTTTGCATGACATGAGCTACTTCAACATTTGGAATCATCATTTGCATAATAGAAGCAAACCAGTCTGGCATTTGATCTAATACCATCATTGGTTGTTCACCGTATGAATAGTTAAATCCAAATGAAGTTGCTACTTCTGCGACTGCTTGAGTGGCTGTTCCACTTGCTGCAGCAACTGTTTCAGCCGCTCCACTTGCTGCACTTGTTGGTTCTACTAACCAAGGGAATGGGAATGCTAAATGCGTTCCATCAATCCAACTATGCGCACCCCAAAGACCAAAGACTTTCTTCAATCCTTCGATTGTCCACATTCCACCATAGAATAAACGTAATGGTAACGCCCAAAGAACATTCCCGTAACGAGATAAATGTCCACGGAAAATATTACGACGATTTTTAATATGGAAAAATTCATGGAAGACATATTGAATCGCATAATATAATGAGAAAATTTCTAGGAAATATTTAATATTGACTAAATGTTTCATCAACATCGCAAAGAAGCCACTTAAGTGATATTTGCCCATTAAGAAAGCTACACCATAATGCGATCCAATTGAAACCATGAATCCATCGTATTTTCCTTTATAAGCAACTTTTACATCATTTTCCACATCTGCAATAATATTTTTCGCTGCAGTATGACCAGTTTGTTCAGCTGCTTGAACGATTTGTGGAGTTGGACAATTTTCTTTATCCGGTTCTTCATAATAAGCTAAGTCCCCGATTGCATAAATGTTTTCTTCTCCATCTACTTGCATGAATTCATTTACGACTAAACGACCTGCACGAGCAGATTTGAATCCAAACACTTCAGATTCAGTATTCGCTTTAACACCAGCTGTCCAGAATAATGAGTAAGTTGGGATGACAGTACCGTCTACTAAACGAATGCTGTTTTCTTTTACTTCTTCAATTCCGTTTCCTTTAATGACTTTAATGCCACGGCTAGTCATGAATTTTTCAGCTTTAGCAGCATCTTTTTCATCGAGCATATTTAAAATTGTTGGTACTGCTTCAACGATGTATAGAGAAAATTCACTTTCATCTAAGTTGTATTGTTTTGCTAATACTGGAATCCAGTCCATGATTTCACCGACTAATTCTACCCCAGTAAATCCAGCACCACATACTGTAAATGTTAATAAAGCACGACGTTTTGGAGTTACATGCTCTTTAGCTGCACGCTCTACACAACGAATAATATGTTCGCGCATTTTAATGGCATCTTCCATTGACCATAATGTAAATCCGTGTTCTTTCACACCTTGTACACCAAAGTCATTCGCTTCTCCACCCATACCGATTACTAAATAATCATATTGGAAAGATTTATAAGTTGTTGTGACAACTTTTTTTGTTTTATCTAAGCTTACTACTTTGTCCGTTACTAATTGAACATTTTTTGAACGAGCAAATAGTTTTTGTAAATCATATTGGATTGCTTCAGGCTCTACACGACCACCAGCTACTTCGTGTAACTCCGTCATGTATGTTAAATATGGATGTTTATCAATTAATGTAATGGTAACATCTTCATCTTTTCTGAAATGACGTGATAATTTTTTGGTTGCCGCTACCCCTGCAAATCCAGCCCCAATAACGACAATATTTGTTTTCGTCATTAGAAATCCCCTCTCATTTTGTAAATTTTTCACTCTAGCATTATAGTATAAAAATCAATGTTTTGTCTAATAAATTTCTTTTTCTTGAAAATTTTTCAAACATTTATAATTCTTGCTTTTCACGATAGTTTTTAATATCTTCACATGATTCAATGCATAATTAGCAGCAATTCCAATCGCAATTCCTGCGAAAAATCCCTACAATCGACATAGCTGGTAAATACAATAGAACTGTCCAAGATTTAGCAATAAAACTCGCAATGACTAATTGACCAAAATTATGTAAAATTCCACCAGTAGCACTGACTCCAATTAAACTCACACGTTTCGGACCTAATTGCTGAACGAGTAACATTCCCTAACAAACTAAACACGGCTCCTGCAATACTATACAACAAAGTAGAAAAAGTTCCACCTAACAAAGCTGTTAACAATGTTCTGAGTAACACTACTAACACCACTTCTTGTAAGGACAATGTATATAAACCGATAACTGTAATGATATTCGCAACTCCTAATTTAGATCCCGGTGCAAACGCAAACGGAAATGGAATCGCTTGTTCTAATAAACTCAAAATAATTCCTTGAGCTGTTAATAACGAAATAAATAACATTTTTTTCAAGGTTAAATTTTGTGTCATTTATCTACCACCTCTCTTCAAACTCGCCTTGTAATTGTACCATAACTCTGAAAAACTGAACATAAAAAGACCCCAAATAGTAAAACTCCATCTTACTTTTTGGGGATATGCCATTTACGAACGGCTCATTAATAATTTTTTCTTCCATGCTAACACTTTTGGAGCAACATCTTGGAACATTGTAAACCAAAAACGATTAATCGGTAAATCAAATTCTCCAATATACTCCACTAATATTGGATCAAAAGATTGTTTAAACTTAGTAATACCTGTATGATCTTCTGCATTACTTGAAACCCCAAACATATCATAATGGCGAATGCCTTTTTCATCATACAATTGTTGCATAATCCATGTTTGTAGAGCTTTATTCGCATTTAAACCTGCATCATCTGTAATATTCGCTCCATATAAATAATACGCCGTTTCTTTATACATTGCGACAAATGCTCCACTCAACACTTTTCCATTTGGATACTCTTCGCATAGAGAAGCTAATTTAATTACTTCTCGTTCGTACTTTTCAATGTTTTTAGTAGAATTTCTCTTTGATTCGTTAAATTCATTTTTCTTTTCTCATTTTGAGTTCTTTCAATTTGAGAAGTCATTTTTTCCACTTCAGCTTTAACTTGCTTAATCCTATTTTCTTCAAATTCTTTTGCGACATGATAATCAATTTTTGCAAAATATAAATCCATCATATCATGTGCATGTAATGTTTCATAGATAGTTGTTAAATACTCTTTACTTCTTGCGATATATTGATCACGCTCAGCCGTAATTCGGTTTAACACTTCATAATCGTCCATCTCTTCAATAGTCCCTTTATAACAAACAACTCCACGTTTTTGTGCCATTGTAACTTTATATCTTTCTTTAGCAGAAAAAGTATCTAAAAATCCCTTTCCCTTTATCTTCTAATTCTACAATCATCGTCATTCTTGGCTGAATTCCATCAAATCCCAAGTCTAGCGGTTGACTCACAAATCCTGATTCTAACAATAATTGGCGAATGGCTTCTTGATTGATGCCATCTTCTACAATTGAAAAGTCATTTAATCGTTCTCTCCACATAATTTCAGGATCAATTTTAAACCCAAATGCTCGTTTTTGTTTTAAATAAGCTTTCAAAGCTTGAATCACTTCTTTAAATTGTTCTGCATTATGATAATCCGTCACAATCCCTCTAGGAGCATACGCTAAATATCGTTTTACCACTGGAAGCGCACGATATAAAATCATCGTAGCTGCAACTGGTTCATCTTCATCATTCATCACAAAAAGAAGGTCATTACTCCATTCTCCTCTTGTTTTCACTTCTCCCCATTCCGGAGTTTGAAAAAGAGTATAGTTTCCTTGAGTTTGTAAAAACTCATGATATTCTGCTGTAGAATTTCTCATATCTTTTAATATACATCTCTAACTTCCTCTCAAGTGTTGTCATTGAATAGTATGACACTTATATAGTGGATTGTCAAAAAACTAAGCAAATTTCTTATATTGCATACAAAAAACCGAGCTTTCGCTCGGCTTCTTATCTATTTTAAAAATAGTTTTAAATATTGATCTAATTCCCATTGTGTGACTTGTGAACGATACGCTGCCCATTCGAATTTCTTCGCTTCCACAAAGTTACTGTAAATATGCCCACCTAATGCATCTTTTACAACTGTGTCAGCTTTCAAGCAATCAATCGCTTCTGCTAAACTACTTGGAAGATCATCAATTCCTACTTCTTTTCTCTCTGCTGTTGACATTGCATAAATATTGCGATCAACTGGAGCTGGAACTGGTAATTTTTCACGAATTCCTTCTAAACCAGCACGTAAAATAACTGCCATTGCTAAATAAGGATTTGCTGCTGGATCCACACTTCTTAATTCGATACGAGTAGAAAGTCCTCTTGCTTCAGGAATACGAATTAATGGAGAACGGTTTTGAGCTGACCATGCAATATATACAGGCGCTTCATATCCAGGTACTAAACGTTTATACGAATTGACTGTAGGATTACAAATCGCTGTTAAAGCTTTTGCATGTCTCATTACTCCAGCAATGAAATAACGACAGGTATCACTTAGTCCATGTTCATCTGTTGGGTCATAGAAAGCATTATTTCCTTCTTTATCAAATAATGATAAGTTGAAATGCATCCCGCTACCTGCAATTCCAAATACTGGTTTTGGCATAAAGGTTGCATGCAATCCATGTTTACGAGCAATCGTTTTAACGACTAATTTAAAGGTTTGAATATTATCGCACGCTGCTACGGCTGGTGCATATTTCCAGTCAATTTCATGTTGTCCTGGTGCTACTTCATGGTGACTGGCTTCAATATCAAAGCCAATCTTTTCTAACTCTAATACGATTTCACGACGACATTCTTCCCCTAAATCGACTGGAGCTAAATCGAAGTAACTTCCTTGGTCATTTCCTTCAAGCGTTGGTTCTCCGTTTTCATCTAGTTTGAATAAGAAAAATTCTGGCTCTGGTCCTAAGTTAAAATTAGAAAATCCTAAGTCTTCCATTTCTTCTAAAATACGTTTTAAGTTTGAACGTGGATCTCCTGCAAATGGTGTTCCATCTGGTTTGTAAACATCACAAATTAAGCGCGCAATTGTTCCGTGTTTACTACTCCATGGAAATACCACCCACGTATCTAAATCAGGGTATAAATACATATCACTTTCTTCAATACGAACAAAACCTTCAATGGATGAACCATCGAACATCATTTTATTCGATAATACTTTTTTTAATTGAGTAATTGGCACTTCAACATTTTTAATCGTTCCTAAAATATCCGTAAAAATCAAACGTAAATAACGAACGTCCATTTCCTCAACTTGTTTTAAAATTTCTTCTTGTGTGATTGTCATTTTTCTCCACCCCTATAATAATTTCTCTTGTCCAGATAATCTTCCAATATGCATAATTTCGTTATACAAAATTCGTCGAACATCTTCATCCGTTAATCCATCATTTGTCGATGGTTTTTCTAACGGATTTTTCTTTTTATTCGAATAAATTTTTTGAATCGCAACAATGGTTAATCCATCCGCCAAGTAGTCTTTGATTTCTAATAATCGATCTACATCATTTAACGAATACATTCTACGATTAGTGTCTGAACGTTCTGGTGTAATTAAACGTTGTTCTTCATAGTAGCGAATTTGTCTTGCAGTTAAATCGGTCAATTTCATCACTGTTCCTATTGGAAACACTGCTAAAGAACGTCGTAATTCTTTTTCTCCCATCGCCAAACACCTCTCTTATCCTGTATGATAGCTGTATTGTAAAAATAACTGACACAAATGTCAAGGATTCTCTTACTTTTTATGTTATATTTTCTAACATGGTTTTCTTGCCAATAAAAAAGACTAGGTTCCCCCAGCCTTTTATACTACACCCTAAAAGTTAGAATAAAAAATCTAACTTTTGGGGTCACTTCACTCTATTTCCTCCACCAAGATTTTCTTGTTTTCGCTTAATAAGTAATTTTCAATGTGTCTTGATCCGGAAGAGCAACACCTTTGCTTAATGTAATTTTATGCTTATCTTTTTCTGAAAAACCTAGGGTCTCACCATCCTGCAAATCTACATCCTCAAGAAGTATGTACGATACGATTGGAGATATAAATTTTATTAGATCCCCCGGATTTTCATCTGCATCTATTATCTCAAGTTCATACTTTCCAAATACGTACATTCCATAAGTGTATGCGGATATTCCCTTGTCAGTTTGATAAAGACCGAACCATATCCAGTTAAAAATAGGTAATTCCTGTTCTTTAATCATTTGAGCGCAGTCAATATAAGAATTTGGTTCAAAGACCACTCCGCTTGTAAATACGCCTATGGCATTTTCCTGCATGCTGCAAGCTGCCATAATCTCAGTATAAATAAGTCCTCTTTCTTTTATATCTTCTCCATCACCTAAAACAGCAACGACAATATGTGCCTTATGGCTTTTAGTAACCTCTACCGCTTCTCTCCACATATAATTATTGGAAGCATTGATTTCCGCCTCTTCGTTTGGTACGGGATTAGGGAATTTACTGATAACCACACGATATCCATTGATATCTGTAAAGATTACATCGTCAGCTTCCTCTGTTAAATCTTCATTTGAGATTTCAATACTCCACTCATCTCTAAGGTCTTTTATCAGTTTATTCTTGTCCCAACAATTCTCCGAAAAGCAAAAACGCTTCCACAAAAATTCTCCTATGTTATCACTGCTCAAAACTTCCACCTCGACCTCTACATAAAATTTGTCTAAAATATCTTCCATTGAAGTATCATCTTTTTCTCATGAATTGTCAAGTCAAGTGCAACAAACGCTAACTTATCCTATACACCTAATTTAACTTTTAGTTTTCACTTCCCCAAACTTCTTCCGCAACTTCTTTAATTAAGGCTAATTTTGCCCATTGTTGCTCTTCTGTTAAGATATTTCCTTCTTCAGTTGAAGCAAATCCACATTGAGTGCTTAGTGATAATCTTTCTAACGGAATATATTGGCTCGCTTCTTTAATACGAGAAATTAATTCTTCCTTACTTTCTAATTCTCCGAATTTAGAAGTTACTAGCCCTAACACGACTTTTTTATCACCAGAAACTTTTGCTAATGGAGTAAAGTCTCCTGCACGATCTGTATCAAATTCTAAGTAATAAGCATTTACTTCTTCTTCTCCAAATAGTTCATCAGAAACTGATGCATAACCACCACTTGCAGCCCAAGTAGAATGGAAATTCCCACGACATACATGAGTATTTACAACTAATCCTTCTGGAACATTTTTATACACAGCATTATTTAAACGTAAAAATGTTGCTGCTAATTCACGTCTTACTTCTTCTTTATCACGACCTTGTCCCCAAAGTGTTAAGAAATTATCATCTACTAAAATACCCCATGTACAATCATCAACTTGTAATGTACGTAATCCTTCATTAAATAATTGTTGAATCACTTCTAAATAAGCTTTTGAAATATCTGCTACCACATCATCAAAGTTTGAATAAACACTGTTCAATTGTTCCACATGTTCTTCATCACGAATTAATTCAAAATATAATTGAGATGGTGATGGAATTGTAATACGAGCTTCAACTTCATCATTATCTGCGACTAAATCTCTTAAAAATGTATAGTGAGCTACGAATGGATGATTACGTCCATGAATCGTTCCTACTACAGTTGCAGAGTCCGGTTTTGTAACTTCATCATGAAATTGGTATCCTGTTTTAGCTTGAACTCGTTTAATTCCTCCTAATCCCCAGAAGAAATCAAAATGCCAATAAGCACGACGGAATTCCCCGTCTGTAATTCCTTTATATCCTGCTGCAATTTCTTTTTACTAAATCACGGATTGCTGTATCTTCAAAGTTTTTTAATTCTTGGTAACTAAAGTTTCCTTTTTCATACTCTTCACGAGCTTATTTTAAATTATCTGGTCTTAAAAAACTTCCTACTGTATCAAATCTAAATGGTGCGTGTTTTGTCATATGTATTACCTCTCTTCTCTAACTAACGTAATTACATTGTAACTGACTACTCCGTTATTGTCACATACTAATTTACTATATTTAAACATAGCAAAAAAACTATATGTCGTATTTCAGTAAACAAAAAAACTCCTATAGAAATACCATTTCTATAAAAGTTTCTTTATTGTACTAATTCATTTAATAAATTTTAGAATATTGCCACTATTTCTATGTGTGGAATTAATTCTTCTATCAATTCTTTTGTTGCAATTCCTACTGAAAAAGCTGTCGCACTACCAGATGCCGCTCCTTGTTTAAGACTCTTTCTATAATCATTCGTTTCAATAAATTTCGCCATAAAACCAGCTAACATCGAATCTCCTGCTCCTACTGAATTAATTAACTTTCCTGTTGGAACATTCGAAGCAAATACTTGTCCTGTTTCGCTGACCAAAAACGCTCCATCGCCTCCACAGGACACTAACACATTACAAGCACCTTTTTTTCTGTAATTGCAATGCATAATGAATGATTTCCTCTTGAGTTTGAATATTCACTCCAAATAATTCTTCTAATTCATGCTGATTCGGCTTAATCATAAACGGCTGATAAGGTAAACAGGCTAACAATGAATCTTTCGTTGTATCAAGTACTAACTTTACCCCTCTTGTATGACAAAGCCTTGCAATTTCAACATAAGACCTCTCATCTAGTCCTGGAGCAGCATTTCCTGCTAAAAAAATACCGTATCCCCTTCTTGTAAATGCTCTTCCAAATATCGCACTAATTGTTGAAATTTTTCAGCATCCACAGTAGGCCCTGCTGCATTGATTTCTGTCTCTACTTCTCCTTTAATTTTAACATTAATTCTAGTAGTACCATCTACAGAAATAAATTGAGGGGTAATTCCTTCTTTTTCTAGAAACTCCTCAATATACTTCCCTGAAAATCCTCCAAGAAATCCTGTAGCGACATTATCAACTCCTAGTCGTTTTAATACAATCGACATATTAATTCCCTTACCACCTGCTACATATTCCTCACTCATTGATCGATTTAAGGTTCCTAATTGACAATTTGGAACTTGAATCACTAAATCTACCGCTGGATTAAACGTAATGGTATAAATCATGGTAGCACCCCTTTCTAATGTAAAAATAGGACTAGCAAAATGCTAGCCCTCTAAAAATATTCTAAAATATGATTATTTTTTTAAGTTGTAGAATGCTGAAAGACCTTGGTAAACAGCTAAGTCACCTAATTGATCTTCAATACGTAATAATTGGTTGTATTTAGCAATACGGTCTGTACGGCTTAATGAACCAGTTTTGATTTGTCCAGCATTTGTAGCAACTGCGATATCAGCAATTGTTGAATCTTCAGTTTCACCTGAACGGTGTGATACAACTGCAGTGTATCCAGCTTTTTGAGCCATTTCAATTGCGTTGAATGTTTCAGTTAAAGTACCGATTTGGTTAACTTTGATTAAGATTGAGTTTGCAACGCCTTGTGCAATACCACGAGATAAGATTTCAGTGTTAGTTACGAATAAATCGTCACCTACTAATTGAACTTTACCGCCTAAGCGTTCAGTTAATAATTTCCATCCATCCCAGTCGTTTTCGTCACATCCGTCTTCGATTGTGATGATTGGGTATTTCTCAACTAATTCAGCTAAGTATTCTACTTGTTGTTCTGGAGTACGTTTAGCACCTTTTTTTCACCTTCGAAGATTGTGTAGTCATATACGCCATCTTTGAAGAATTCTGATGAAGCACAGTCAAATCCTAAGAATACATCTTTACCTGGTTCTAAACCAACTTTTTTTAATAGCAGCTAAGATTGTTTCTACAGCATCTTCAGTACCTTCAAATGTTGGAGCGAAACCACCTTCGTCACCCTACAGCAGTTACTAAACCACGGTCGTGTAAAATAGATTTTAATGCATGGAATACTTCAGCACCCCAACGTAAAGCTTCTTTTGAATGTTGGTGCACCAACTGGTAAAAATCATGAACTCTTGGAATGCGATTGGAGCATCTGAGTGAGATCCACCGTTAACGATGTTCATCATTGGTGTTGGTAATACTTTTAGTGTTGAATCCACCTAAGCTATTGGTATAATGGTTGATCTAAGTAATCAGCAGCAGCACGAGCAACAGCGATAGATACGCCTAAAATTGCGTTAGCTCTTAATTTACCTTTTGTTTGGAGTTCCATCTAATTCGATCATTAATTTGTCGATCGCCATTTGTTCGCGAACGTCAAAACCGATGATTGCTTCAGCAATAATGTTGTTTTACATTATCAACAGCTTTTTGAACTCCTTTTCCTAAGTAACGAGATTTGTCGCCATCACGTAATTCAACTGCTTCGTATTCACCAGTAGAAGCTCCTGAAGGAACCATACCGCGTCCGAACGCTCCGCTTTCTGTGTAAACTTCAACTTCGATAGTTGGGTTACCACGTGAATCTAATACTTCTCTTGCTAATACATCTGTAATAAATGGCATGATTTATTAACTCCTTTATATTTATTTGTACGTCTCTATTTTTAGTCGAAAAATGCTTTATATGCAATCTTTTCCTTAAATTGAAAGCCTTTTTTTAATATTATTTTTGAATTAAGCTTTCTCCTGTCATTTCTTCAGGTTTTGCTACATTCAATAAGTCTAACATTGTAGGTGCAACGTCAGCTAAACGACCACCCTCACGTAATGTAATACCTTTTTTCGTTACAATGACTGGAACTGGAACTGTTGTATGGGCAGTATGCGGTGTACCTTCTGGAGTAACCATTGTTTCTGAGTTACCGTGGTCAGCAAAGATAATAGCAGTACCACCTTTAGCTAAAATAGCATCCACTACTTTTCCTAAGTTTTCATCCACTGCTTCGATTGCTTTAATCGTTGGTTCTAACATACCTGAGTGTCCAACCATGTCTGGATTTGCGAAGTTTAAGATGATTGCATCATTTTCATCATTTTGAATAGAATTATATAATGCATCTCCAACTTCATAACAACTCATTTCAGGTTTTAAGTCATATGTTGCAACTTTTGGAGAAGGAATTAAAATACGATTTTCTCCTGTGAACTCTTCATTACGTCCACCATTCATAAAGAATGTAACGTGTGGATATTTTTCAGTTTCTGCAATACGTAATTGTGCAAGCCCTGCTTTTGATAATACTTCTCCTAAAACATTTGTCATAGGAATTGGCGGGAATGCTACTTCTGCATCTACACTTGGATTATATAATGTCATTGTCACAAATTTAACATTTGCAGCATGCTCACCACGATCAAAGTTTGTCCACTCTTTATCTGTAAATGCATTTGATAATTGAATTGCACGGTCAGGACGGAAGTTAAAGAAGATAACTGCATCATTTTCTTCAATTTTCGCAACTGGTTGTCCATCTTTAACAATTACTGATGGAATTACAAATTCATCTGTTACATTTTCAGCATAACTATGTTCAATGACTGCTTGAGCTGATTCGAATTGAGGGCCTTTTGCATGTGCAATTGCATCATAAGCTAATTGAACACGTTCCCAACGTTTATCACGATCCATTGCATAGTAACGACCTGATACAGTTGCGATTTGCCCTACTCCAACTTCTGCAATTTTTTTCTTCTAAAGTCTTAATGTAAGATGGACCAGCTTTTGGATCCACATCACGCCCATCCATGAATGCATGAACATATACTTTAGAGATTCCTTTTGCTTTCGCTGTTTCAATTAATGCTAATAAATGATTGATATGGCTGTGTACCCCACCATCAGATAACAATCCGAATAAGTGTAGTGCAGAACCATTTTCTAATATATGATTAAATGCACCATTTAATGCTGGATTTGTATCGAATTCACCATCTAAAATTGCTTTATCAATACGAGTTAAGCTTTGGTATACGATACGACCTGCACCAATATTTGTATGACCTACTTCTGAGTTCCCCATTTGTCCATCTGGTAAACCTACATCTAAGCCTGATGCTTTTAATGTTGTATGAGGAAATTCATTATAGTAACGGTCAAAATTTGGTTTTTTTGCTTGTGCTACAGCGTTACCTTCTACTTCTGGTCTCCATCCGAAACCATCTAAGATAATAATCGCTACTGGTGATTTAGACATTATTTTACTGCCTCCAATAAAGCTAAGAATGATTCAGGTTGTAAGCTTGCTCCACCTACTAAAGCTCCATCCACATCTGGACAAGCCATGTATTCTTTAATGTTTTCAGGTTTAACAGAACCACCGTATTGTACACGAACTTTGTCTGCTACTGCTTGACCAAAGTCTTTTGCTACAACGTCACGTACTACTTTACACATTTTTTGAGCATCATCTTGAGAAGCTGATTTACCAGTTCCGATTGCCCAAATTGGTTCATATGCAATGACTAATGATGAAACTTGTTCATTTGATAATCCTGCTAATGCAGCAGAAACTTGTGCTCCTACAAACTCAGCAGCTTTACCAGCTTCATAAGTTTCTAATGTTTCACCACAACAGATGATTGGTAACATACCATTCGAGAAAATTGCTTTTGCTTTTTTGTTAATGTCAGCATCAGTTTCGTGGAAATATTCACGACGTTCTGAGTGTCCAATTACAACATAGTGAACGCCCATTTCAGATAATACTTTGGAGAAGTTTCGCCTGTATAAGCACCTTCTTGTTCGAAATAGCAGTTTTGAGCTGCTACTTTTAATTCTGAACCTTCAGCTACAGCTAATAAAGTAGATAAATCAACTGCTGGAGCTGCTACAGCAGACTCAACAACTTCTGATGATGGTAATTTTCCTGCCAAAGCCTCAACAAACGCTTGAGTTTCTTTAGGATTTTTGTTCATTTTCCAGTTTCCTGCAATAATTGGTTTACGCATAATTATGCCTCCTAATTTTTTTATGAATCAGACTCACAAAAACGAAACTATCATTTCAGTGAGTCTTTTTCCATTATTTTTTATTATTTATCACTAATTGAAGCTACACCAGGTAATTCTTTACCTTCTAAGTATTCTAACGAAGCTCCACCACCAGTTGAAATATGAGTAAATTTATCTGCATATCCTAAAGAAATTGCTGCTGCTGCAGAATCTCCACCACCGATGATTGTTGTAGCGCCTTGTAAATCTGCAATTGCTTCACAAACACCAATTGTTCCTTTAGCAAAGTTAGGCAATTCGAATACACCCATTGGTCCATTCCATACAACTGTTTTTGCATCTTTTAAGTAGTTAGCAAATAATGCTACTGTTTCAGGGCCTACGTCTAAACCTTCTTGGTCAGCAGGGATTTGATCAGATGCTACAATTGTTGCAACTGCATCATTTGAAAATTCTTTAGCAACAACGTTATCGATTGGTAACACTAATTTGTCGCCAGCTTTTTCCATAATTTGTTTTGCTAATTCGATACGATCTACTTCTAATAATGATAGACCTACTTCACGACCCATAGCTTTAAAGAATGTATAAGCCATTCCTCCACCGATTAACACTTTATCAGCTTTATCAATTAAGCTTTCGATTACGCCAATTTTATCTGAAACTTTCGCTCCTCCTAAAATAGCTACAAATGGACGTTCTGGTGTATCTACTGCTCCACCAATAAATTTAATTTCTTTTTCCATTAAGAAACCTGCAGCTGATTCTAATTGACTAGCAATCCCTACGTTAGATGCGTGAGCACGGTGAGCTGTACCAAATGCATCATTTACGAACAACTCTCCTAAAGATGCTCCAATATTTTCCTAACTCAGGATCGTTTTTAGATTCTTTTTACCATCTAAATCTTCGAAACGAGTATTTTCAAATAATAAAACATCTCCTTCAGCTAAACCATTAATCGCTGTTTCTAATGCTTCTCCACGTGTTTCTGGAACAAATGTTACTTCTTTTTCAATAATTCTGATAAACGTTCAGCAACTGGACGTAAGCTTAAACGAGCTTTATCTTCTTCAGATTTTACTTTTCCTAAGTGAGAGAAAAGAATTACTTTAGCATGATTATCAATTAAATATTGAATAGTTGGTAATGCTTGTACAATACGGTTGTCATCAGTAATAACACCATTTTTTTAATGGAACGTTAAAAGTCAACACGTACTAATACTTTTTTTCCTCCAACAGATAAATCTGTTACAATTTTTAGCCATAGAATAGCCTCCTAAGTTTTATATATTTGGAGCGAGTATAATACCCACATTATGAAAACAGGGCGAGGAAGCGAATGCTCCCATCGCCCTGAAAAATTCGATACGATTAGCTCTATCAAAACTTTAAATTATAATTTTGCAAAGTATTGTAAAGTACGGATTAATTGAGCAGTGTATGACATTTCGTTATCATACCAAGAAACTGTTTTAACTAATTGTTTGTCGCCTACTGTCATAACTTTAGTTTGAGTAGCATCAAATAATGATCCATAAGTGATACCTACGATATCAGTAGATACTAATGGCTCTTCAGTATATCCGTAAGATTCAGTTGCAGCAGCTTTCATAGCAGCGTTAACTTCTTCAGCCGTAACTGGTTTTTCTAATACTGTTACTAATTCTGTTAATGAACCTGTTGGTACAGGAACACGTTGAGCAGCTCCATCTAATTTACCGTTTAATTCTGGAATTACTAAACCGATAGCTTTAGCAGCACCAGTTGTATTAGGAACGATGTTTACTGCTGCAGCACGAGCACGACGTAAGTCACCTTTTGCGTGAGGTGCATCTAATGTGTTTTGGTCACCAGTGTAACCGTGAATTGTAGTCATTAATCCTTCAACGATTCCGAAGTTATCGTTTAATGCTTTAGCCATAGGTGCTAAACAGTTTGTAGTACATGAAGCACCAGAAATAACTGTTTCTTCACCTGTTAAAATGTCATGGTTTACGTTGTATACAACTGTTGGTACATCGTTACCACCAGGAGCAGAGATAACAACTTTTTTAGCTCCACCTTTTAAGTGTAATTCAGCTTTAGCTTTAGAAGTGAAGAAACCAGTACATTCTAAAACGATATCAACGCCTAGTTCTCCCCATGGTAATTCTTCTGGGTTACGGTTAGCTAATACTTTAACTTCTTTACCGTTAACGCGGAATGCTCCATCTAATACTTCAACTTCTCCGTTGAAACGTCCTTGTGTTGAATCGTATTTTAATAAGTGTGCTAATTGTTTAGCATCTGTTAAGTCGTTGATTGCAACAACTTCTAATCCTTCCACTTCTTGAATACGACGGAATGCTAAACGTCCAATACGTCCGAAACCGTTAATACCAACTTTAACTGTCATAATAGTTTTTCCTCCTAGGAATAAATTTTTTTATTTTTAGCGGGTTTCCCCGTTCAAAACCATATTTGCTAAACTCTCATCAATCACAAACCATGTTCGATCGATAGGAGCTAATTTTGCATAAGCTATTAAAGCTTCTGCCTTTTGAGCACCTTCCACAATAGCAATACTATGCGGAATAGACTCTAAATCACTAAGATGCAAACCTACTCGTGGAAGTTTAAAAACAACCTTTCCTTTTGCATCGAAGAAACAACCAAACGCTTCACCTACAGCACGCCTGTTCGCAATAAACTGACTTTCTTGAGGTAACAACCCTCTTCTTTCAGCCATAACACTTGCGTTTCCAACGCTATATAACAAGCAATTAGCTTGTTTCATCATCGTCAATGTTTGAGAAACTAATGGCTCTTGTAATAAAGGTAAATACGTTTCTTTACTCACATGTTCTGGAACATATAATGAAAAATGTTCTCCCCCTGTTTTTGTCGCCATCTTCTCGCTAACACTATTTGCTTGGATTACAGTGGAACCGCCCACTCCTCCTCTAGCTGGTACAAATGAAATTTCACGTTGTTGTAAAATCTCTTTTGAAAAATATTCTGCTACCATTGCCATCGTTCTACCACCCGTTACTGTAACGATTGATTGTTCAACTGGCAACATCCATTTCATCAATTCTTGAACTTGATTACTAATCTGCATTCCTTTATGCAATTCATTTTCAGCAACCACTTTACAAAATCTGATGCCTAACTTTTTCGAAACTTCTTTTTCAAAATCAGTCATTTCAATACATTGCTGAATGATGGAAGTTAACCCTAGATAAGTTTCTTCCCCTAAATCCGTGATTAACATTCCTTTTGCAGAATATGTAATTAAACCTTGTTCTTTTAGTATATCTGTTTCAGACCGAAGAATGCGTTCTGATATTTCCAATTGCTTTGCAAGCCCTCTTCTACCAATCGGTTGTGTTCGTTGTATCGCTCGCAAAATTTGGAAACGAATTTTTAACAATTGATTGCTTTCGGGGACTAGAAGTTGCATCAATGTCATACAATCCATAATTCCGATTCCCTTCATTTCATTACTGGGCTAAAAACCGTCCCTGAAAACTAGCTGTCTATACATAGAAAACTTTTTTAATTACAAAAAAATATTGTATCAACAATCTTTGTAAAATGCAATATGAAAGTGTTTAATATTTAAAAATTAGTTTTATCAGGGACTTTTTACGTCCCTTATTTTATCTCGCTTTCTTTTCATAACACCCTCTTCCCTATCTATCCCTTATCATTTCTAGTCTTTTTACAAGAGTTTCTTCTTGTTTTTTTAATATAAATTTGGATAAAATAAGCTTAAATTGTTTAGCCATCTTAGTGTAATGGATATCACATAAGATTCCGGTTCTTATAATGGGGGTTCGATTCCCTCAGGTGGCGTTTTTACAATTCCCTAGAATTTCCGAAAAATCGGAAAAATTGTTAAATCAACGTTTCTAGCGTTCCTATCACTTCCTCAAATTGCCAATTTTACGGAACACGGAACAAATTCGGAACAAAAAAAGGTGCTGTTTTGAATAGCACCTTTTTCGTTAGAATCGTTCTAAATTTAAGATAGTTGCCGACTCTATCCCATCGCTGTCTAGCACTTCATTTTTCAAATTTAATCTATTTCACCTCAATTTTTTCTTGAATTGCATATTCTGTTAATTTAATGGCATATTCTAGTTTCATACCGTATATGCTTGTTATTCCTTTTTCCAATCATTTACTGTACTGTAACTTATCCCAGTTTCTTTTCCTATCTTGTATGCTGAATATTTTTAGTACTGCTTCAATTAATTTTACATTTGCTATCATTTTTCGTATTCTCCTCTGTAATCCAAATTTGACTAACGTTTATTAAAATATTGTTGAAATTCCGGATGAGTTGAAATGTATTTTCTAAAATTTGATTCACCGATAGTTAATTCATAATTTTCTACTAAATAACACCATAAATCTGCTTTTTATAATAAAAATTTTTGCACGGCATCATCACTCAATAATTCTTGAATCGCTGAACGTAATGAATCTATTTTTAATTTTTAGCTTTTGATTTCAGGCTCAGTATAGACATTATAATATTTTTGACGATTCTACGATCCACCTGAAGTTTTCTAGACAAAAAGAAAAATTAGGTTTTATTTGTTTTTCTCCATAATCATGCGTAATTTTGGTAAATCTGTTAATTCTTTTTACTTCATCTAGTTTTTATCATAATTATTTACACCTCAATACTATTATGACAGATAAGACTTTTCGAGTACAATTTTTACATCCACCACTCATACTTATAATCACTTTTTGTTTCTTATTGAGTCTCTCTTTTTAATTATTATATACTTGGATTGAGGGAATTTATCCTTCTCCTCGTATAGAAAAACGGTATCTCTTGTATTTTCGGTAGTAGGGATTTTGGCGTTTTTCTTTTTTGTTTCTCGGCATCCTACTAAGAATGCCTTTTTTAATGTGACACACTTTTTCAGATGCAAAAAGCCAGAGCTTAACACCCTGGCTTATTTGCAGTTTTATAGTTCACCATACTATTGCACTGCCAAATTATTTTTCTAAACCTTCAATGATTTTAGTTAAGTTCCATTTCATCATGCTTAAGTAGCTATCTCCATCTTTACCTTTATCAGCAACCGAGTCAGTAAAGATTGTTGAATAGATTGGAATACCTGATTCTTGTGAAACTGTCTTCATTGGACGGTCATCAACACTTGATTCAACGAATAATGAAGGAACTTTAGATTTTTTAAGAATTTCAACTAAACGAGTTGTTTGTTCAGGAGTACCTTCTTCTTCAGTGTTAATTTCCCAGATGTAAGCTGATGGAACTCCATAAGCTTTAGAGAAGTACTTGAAGCAACCTTCACTAGTTACAATCAATTTTTTCTCTTGAGGAATTTTAGCAAGACGTTCTTTTGCATCTTTGTCTAATTTTTCCAATTCAGCTACATATTTATCAACATTTTTTTGATAAACATCTTTATGTTCTGGGGTCTTTAGCAATTAATTGTTTTGCAACGTTTTTTTAGCATAAATCACACCATTTTCGATGTTTAACCATGCGTGAGGGTCTTCTTTACCTTTTTCGTTTGCACCTTCAAGATAAATCACATCAACACCATCACTTACTGCAAAATAGTCTTTGTCTGCAACTTTACCTGCATTTTTAACCATTTTTGTAAACCATGCATCTTCAGCATTTTCTAAGTTAATTCCATTATAGAAAATTAAATCTGCATCATGAATTTTTTGAACATCTTGTGGTAATGGTTCATATTCATGTGGATCTTGTCCAATTGGAACAATACTATGAATGTCCGCTAAATCCCCAGCAACATTTTTAGTAATATCATAAATGATAGAGTTTGTTGCTACTACTTGTACTTTCTTAGGTTCATTACTTTTTGCCGGAGTTGAAGATGTTGTGCTTGTTGAACATCCTGCAAAACCAACTAATGATAATAAACCGACTGTTAATAATTTCCCGATTTTCATGCTTTTTTCCTACCTTCCCTTTGTTTTGGTGAGACAATAAAACTAATCACAAAGAATGCTGCAGCAGTTAATACAATCGTAGAACCTACTGCAATATTAAACGTATATCCGACCACTAATCCTACAATCGAAGAAAGTGAACCAAACATTGCTGATAAAGCTAACATGGTTTTCAAGCTCTTCGAGTATAAATATGCAGTTGCTGCTGGAGTGATCAGTAACGCTACAATCATAACAGTTCCGACACTTTGCATTGCTGTAATCGAAACTAATGCTAAAAGAAACATCAATAAGTAATGATAGAATGATACATTCAATCCTGCTGAACGAGCGAAAACTGGGTCAAAACTCGTTACTTGTAATTCTTTAAAGTAAGAAATAATTGTTACAAAAACAAATACTCCTACTATTGCTGTAATCAATAAGTCAAAATCTTGTACTGCTAAAATATTCCCGAATAAAATATGGAATAAGTCAGTTGAACTTTTCGCAACACCAATTAAGATAATCCCTAGCGCTAAAAATGAACTAAAGGTAATCCCAATGGCAGTATCGCTTTTTACCACACTATTTCGATTAATAAACGCAATAATAAACGATGCTAATAATCCAAATGCTAGTGCTCCAAAGAAGAAGTTAATACCGAGAATAAAAGATAATGCTACCCCTGGTAACACCGCATGAGAAATCGCATCTCCCATCAACGACATTCCACGTAAAATGATAAAACATCCAATCATTCCGGCAACTGCTCCAATTAGAACAGAAGAAATTAAAGCATTTTGCACAAAATGATAGTTCATTAAACCTTGTAAAAAATTATTCATGAGCTACTCCTCCTTGTGCAATAAAAACTTCTCCACCATAAGTTTTTCTGATTTTTTCAGGAACAAATGTTTCCTCAGTTTTTCCGCTATCAACGATTCCACGATTCACTAAAATAACTTGGTCAAAATAATCACGTACTTTTGATAAATCATGGTGTACCATTAAAATCGTTTTGCCTTCTTCTTTCCATTGACGAATTAAAGTCATAATGACTTTTTCACTCATCATATCAATCCCTACAAACGGTTCATCTAAGAAGATATAGTCTGCTTTTTGCACTAAGCAACGTGCTAATAATACCCTTTGGAATTGTCCACCAGATAATGCTCCTATCGGACGATGGGCTAACTCTGTTAAGCCAACTTCTTCGATGGCTTCATCTACATCTTTCCAATCTTGAGCGTTTAAACGCTGAAATGGTTTCATTTTTACAGTTTTCCCTAATGCTACGCACTCACGAATTGTAATTGGAAATGTAAAATCCAAGTTACTTTTTTGTTCTACGTAAGCAATTCTTTCTAATGATTGACTTGCCTCCTTCCCATCAAACGTCACTTTTCCCGTATGTGTAATTAACCCTAACATTGCTTTTAAAAAGGTAGATTTACCTGCACCATTAGGACCAATAATTCCCAAAATCGTTGGGCCGTTCACTTCTACATGACAGTCTTTCAATACATCTGGCTGCATCGCATAGGATACTCCAAGATTTTCAACTTTAATCATGATTAGCTCCTTTCTTTCTATTCATTTTCTTATGCCATGCTTTAGGTTACCCTAAATACACTTTCTCGTCAAGCATTTTTTAGGGATTCCAAAAGATTTTTTTGAAAAATTCCTATTTTTTTCTATAAAAAAAGATAACGAACAAAGCGTTTTCATGTTCATTATCTCCTTAAAATCTATTCTAATTATTCTTCCTTCGCTCCTAAAGCATTCAATGTATTAGAAAACAAATGATACTTATACTCCTTATCAATTTCCTTATAATAACTATAAAAAAATATCTACCATGACTAAAATTGGAAATTGTGTGAAATTAACCCACCTTGATCTAAGGCATTTTTCATAGCAATTAAAACTAATTCGTCACACACTTTTTTCACTTTCTTCACTCCGTTTTTGAAGTAATTAAAACGGTTTTTAGCTCCTTGTTTTTTTCGCCTGACGAACTGCTTCTACTACACTCGCATTAGCAGAAACTGAAATCCCAATGACTAAACACTGTTCGTCAACAAGTACCCGATTCATAAGCATTGTATGCAAATCCGTAATCGCCTCACAAATCATTCCTAATCTCATAAATCGAAATTTCATCTCATGCGCTGCTAACCCTGAACTCCCTTGTCCATAAATATAAACTCGTTTAGCATTATTCAATAGCCCACACACTTTAATCACTTGGCTTTCATCAATTAACGAAAAAGACTTGGATAGTAGTTCTTCATAGTCCGATAAAACTGTCTTCGTTAAATCATTATGAATCATTTGTCCTTCTTTTTTACTTTCTTGGAAGTCATAAATAAATTGTCGATAGCCTTTATAGCCACATTTTTGTGCAAACCGCGTCAATGATGGTATCGACACAAACAACCTCTCAGATACAGATTTTGCTGACAGAGATTCCTCAGAGGAATGGTGTTTTAAAAAATATTGGGCAATTGTTTTTCATTAGGGGTTAATGTATCATAAATGGATTCAATTAATGGTGTGACTTTTTCTCAAAAGATATCATATCTTTACTCCCTTAACCTTTTCATTACTGATAGTGTATCATATTTTTCAACTCTCGTGTTTCAAAAAAATAAAAAGCTAGGAGACAGCCATCCCCTAGCTTGATAGTGTTAAGACAACGCTTAATCATCTACACCTAAAATTTCGTTAATATTGTTTTTATAAAGAATAGCTTTTGCTCCGTAGATAGCTTGAACGCCACCTTTAACTTCTAATACATCTACCGCACCAATTGCTTTAAGTGTCGCTTTATCTACTTTATCGACTGAACGAACAGCTACACGTAAACGTGTAATACATGCATCTACATCTTCAATGTTTTCTGCTCCACCTAAAGCTTCAATAATACGAACACTATCTTGTTTTAATGAATCTTTTGTTTCTACAACAGGTTTTGCATCATCTACTAAATCTTCATCTAAACGTCCTGGAGTTGCAACGTTAAATTGAACGATAAACCATCTGAATACTACATAGTATAGAACACTCCATACTAAACCAAATGGAATTTGTAATAACCAATTTGTTTTATCATTACCTTGTAATACCCCGAATAATGTAAAGTCGATAACCCCACCAGAGAATGTATTACCGATAGAAATATTTAAGATATCAGCAATAAAGAAGCTTACACCATCTAAGAATGCGTGAACAACATAAAGTGCTGGACTTACGAATAAGAACATAAATTCAATTGGTTCTGTAATACCAGTAATGAATGAAGTTAAAGCTACCCCAAAGAATAAACCAGCATATTTTTTACGACGATCTTTTGGAACACAGTGATACATTGCTAAGCAGGCTGCTGGAAGACCAAACATCATTGTAGAGAAACGACCTGCGAAGAAACGAGTTCCTTCAGTAAATAGACCAACATGTGTTGGATCTGCTAATTGAGCAAAGAAGATTTTTTGAGCTCCTGCTACAGTTTGACCTGCAACTACTTCAACTCCACCTAATTCTGTATACCAGAATAATGGGTAAATCATATGGTGTAAACCAACTGCACCACATAGACGCATTAAGAATCCATATAAGAATGTTCCAAATGGTCCAGCTTGTGAGATATAACCACCAGTTGATACTAATAATTGTTGGAACGGAGGCCAAATTACAAAGAAAATACCCCCAACTACAATTGAAGCAAATGAAGTTACGATTGGAACAAAACGGCTACCTCCAAAGAATCCTAAGAATTGAGGTAAGTGAATATTGCTATAGCGATTATGTAAATAAACCGCTACAGAACCTACTACGATAGCCCCAACTACACCTGTATCAATGGCTGCTCCTTCAGCCATAAATAACTTAACAAGAGCTTTGATTGTTGCTGTCATTACGAAATAGCCAGTAACACCAGCAAGTGCTGCAGTACCTTTATCACGTTTGGCTAAACCAATACACAAACCGACGCAGAGTAATAATGCTAAATTCGCAAATACAACTTCCCCTGCTGAGCTCATTACTGTGAAAAATAGCTTGCAGTGCACGATTATTCAACACTGGATAAGTAGCTACTGTCGTTGGATTTGACAACGCACCACCAATCCCTAATAACAAACCAGCTGCCGGTAAAATAGCAATCGGCAACATAAAGGCTTTACCAATTTTTTGTAATACTTTAAACATATGGTTTCCTCCTAAAAATTTATTTTCCTTTTATGAATGAATTGCCTCTACAAATTTCTTTGTAATTAATTGAGGTCTTGTAATAGCTGAACCAACTACTACACTATATGCACCTAATTCTAGTACACGTTTTACCTTTTCAGGCGTATCAATATTTCCCTCTGCAATGAGTGGATGTTTGATAACCTTTAAGACTTCACGAAGAATTTCAAAATCGTTTGCTTCAATTTTATCTCCTTTACTTTGGTGGGTATATCCTACTAATGTACTTCCGATATAATCGAACCCTAATTCATCTGCATGAATCATTTCATCTACTGTTGAACAGTCTGCCATTAATTTTTTTGAGTTGGATATTTTTGACGAATTTCTTGATAAAATTCATCTAAAGTTTGTCCATTTGGACGACTAGAAATCGTTGCATCTAATGCAATAATTTCTGGTTTAGCTTCCATTAACTCATCCACTTCTTTCATAGTGGCTGTAATATAGACATCTGCATCATCATAATCTCTTTTAATAATTCCAATTACTGGTAAATCTACTGCTTCTTTAATAGCTTTGATGTCTATGACAGAATTAGCACGAATTCCCTTTGCTCCTCCTTCCTTTGCTGCGACTGCCATACGAGCCATAATAAAAATCGCTATGCAACGGTTCGTATGGCAACGCTTGGCAAGATACGATTAATTGCCCTGAATACTCATATTCAGCCTCCTTTATATATAAAAGCCTTTACATTTGTTAGTATAATTCTAACAGAAAGCATTTTCAATATTAGTCGTTATTTTAGAAAGTAATTTCAAATTTCTTTGTTTTCCCATTCAAATTCCTTAAAAATTAGAAATTACTTTCACACTTTTTAGAAATTATAAAAGTTCTTATATAAATAATGAAGGACTTACCGTTCAATCGATAAGCCCTAAGGGTATAACGTTTCAGTTTCAAAGCTTTGGAAGATTATTTTCCTAAATAATATTCTTCAATCACAGTTAAATTTTCATCAAATTCAAACACTAAAGGTGGGAAATTTGGAATTTCCACTCCCATAATTTCATCATCTGACAATCCTTTAATATGTTTTTACTAACGCACGGATAGAATTTCCATGTGCGCCAACAAAAACATTTTTACCAGCTTTTTAAATCTGGAGCAATTTTATCCTCCCAGAATGGAAGAACACGTTCCAGAGTTACTTTAAGATTTTCTGCATCTGGAATTACAGAATCATCCAATTTCGCATACCGACGATCGCCATGTGCTGAATATTCAGCATCACGATCCATTTTTGGAGGTAACACATCATAAGAACGACGCCAAATATGAACTTGTTCCTCTCCAAATTTTTCAGCAGCTTCTGCTTTATTTTTCCCCGTTAATCCACCATAATGACGTTCATTTAAACGCCAAGATTTTTCAACAGGAATCCATAATTGATTACAAGCTTCCAATGCCAAATCCGTTGTTTTAATCGCACGTTTTAGCACTGAAGTATAGGCTTGATCAAATTCAATCCCTGCTTCTTTGATTAATTTTTCCGGCATCAATTGCTTGTTGAATCCCCTTTTCAGACAAATCAACATCCGCCCAACCAGTGAATAGATTAGCTTTATTCCATTCTGACTGACCATGACGAGCAAAAACTAATTTTACCATCATATCGCTCTCCTTTTTCTTCCAAACCTTTTCCCGAGTAAATGTATACCCTATTTCATTATCTAGTTAATAATGCGGCAGCAGCTTCATCAACGATAATGGTTACATTTGGATGTTTTTGTAAAATACTTGCAGGTACATCTGTTGTAACTTCCCCTTTTTACCGTATCTAAAATTGCTTTTGCCTTCTTTTCCCCGAATGCAATCAACACAATTTGTTTTGCATCCATAATCGATTGTAATCCCATTGAATAAGCAAATCTTGGTACATCTTCTTCATGTTCAAAGAAACGTTTATTCGCTTCAATTGTCGCTTGTGCCAAAGCTACTTTATGTGTTCTTTTGTGTAAATGGTGTCCCTGGTTCATTAAATCCAATATGGGCATTGCTCCCTATTCCCAATAGTTGGAAGTCAACAGGATTGTCTTGTAAAATTTTTCATAACGTTCTACCTCAGCATCAATATCTTCTGCAAGTCCATCTGGTAAATAGCTCTTTAAAAATGGTTTTGCTTCAAAATAATTGTTCATGCATAAAAGTAGTGATAACTATGTTCATCTTCGCTTGATAGTCCTGCATATTCATCTAAATTTACTGATACTCTATCTGAAAAATCTAATGAACTTTGACGAATTTTTCATATAAACCAAGAGGACTTGAACCTGTTGCTAACCCGAAAAACTTTTGCATCCATTTTCATAAGCTTCTTTTTAAAAAACTTCAAAAAGCAACTAAAGCTCCTTCTTCTTGATTTTTACAATTTTAATCTCCATAACACTTCCCTTCCAACTTGTCATTACCAGTATTGTAACAGATTTTTTTTGAAATGAATATAGCTATTTAACGATTTTCAATTTTGTCCACAAAAAAATTAGGTAACACGAAGTCACCTAATTTTCTAATCCTTTTTATTTCATCTAGAATCGGTTTATCCTAAACCCATTCACCATTTCCATTGACAGTATAGCCATCAATCGTTGTGTTAACAGCTAATGCTCCTGAAGCATAAGAATAGTACCATTTACCGCCTACTTCATACCAACCTGTTTTCATTGCTCCAGATTCATCTAAATAATACCAGTTACCATTGTCTTGAACCCAACCGGTCATCATTAGACTTTCTTTATCTAAATAGTACCAATTGTTTTGGTATTTGAGCCAACCTTCGCTACCGAATCCCATTCTACCCTTAACAATTATATAGCGCCATCCTTTCTCTTCTTCTTGCCATATTCCGTTTATGTTAACCACTTTATATAGCTCCTTAAGAGCATCATTTCTATACTTCTCCAATTCTTCTTTTTCAATCCAAGACGTTTTTCATATTCAGAAAGAGGTACTTCTTTAATCTTTCTGAAACTGTCATTTTTCTTTTTCCTAAATCAATAACAGCTTCTGAATTTGTTTGGTTTTTATAAAGAAAAGCATATTCAAAAAGTAATTGTTTAAACTTATTTCCTTTCGCTTGATAATAGAGTACAGTTGTATTTAACATTTCCTCCTCAGCAGAAACGCTCGACATATTTGACACTGCTAACATTCCTGTTGTTGCTAAAGCAACTCCTAACATTGTTAATTTCTTTTTGTAATTTTACAAGAAATCATCTCCTTTTATTTTGATAGCTGAAGTATACTCTATCCCTTAAAAATTTTTAAAAACGTAAGTATGTTTTACCTATTAAATATTGTCTTCACATTTTTATCCCGAAAGAGAAACTATACATACCTTTTCTTCAAAAACACTTTCATAATTGTTATAATCAAGAAAACAACGCATTCATTTAGGAGGAATAAGGATGAACGACGAAAGTATTTACGGACTAGTTTTTAAAAAAATTCGTGAAGATAGAGGAATTACTCAAAAAGAAGCTGCAGGAACCACAGTTACTCCACACTTTTTAAGACAATTTGAACAAGGAAAATCCCGTATTACAATTCAAAAAAATTTGAAGAAATCATCGACAATGTCGGAATCGATAAAGAAACTTTCGATAAAAATTAGAGCACAAATGTTTCCTACAGAATTTCATAAACGTCAAGTTGAAGTAGCTAATTTAGTTTCCAAACGAGAATATAAAAAGGCCCTAGATCTTCTAAACCAACCTTTAGAAGATTCTGGTATTGCAGAGCACTTCATTATTGCCAATCGTGTTGTTAGTAAATTTGGAATTGCCTCTATTGTTGGAGACTCTCTTTTAACACCAAAAGACTACGAAGAATTGGAATATATCAAAGCTTATCTTACTAAAGTTGAATACTGGAACTATGTTGAGGTGAATGTATTTTCTGCTATCATTTCCCATTTTTCGATTGAATTTTTAGATTACCGGCTTTATCATTTACTAGATGTTTTAAAAACCAAACTGAATACCATTACACTCGTGCTTCTGAATACTATCTCTCCGCTCTACGAGCAGGAGTCAAAAACTACTCAATTCAAGGTCATTATGATAAAGCAGAAAAATTAGCACAAAAAACTCTCGAAGTGATGAATGCTTTTCCAGAACTAAGCATGAAATTGACGCAATTTATTGCTCTTTCCATGGAACGTTCCTGTAATTTCCTTCGTCAAAATGATGTCTATGGTTTAGAACTTTCTAAACATATCTTCGCAACTCTAGATCATCTTGAAAAGACGTCCCAGAATCAATTACTCATTCGTCTGAGGGAAGATTTCTTTTCAAAAGTTACTCAACTGAATAAAACAGGACAACCTTTAGAACAATAATTTATCGTACAAAAACTCTATCAGACTCGAAATTATCCTGTCTAATAGAGTTTTTATTTTTTTAATTATTTCCAAAAATCATCATAAATCGTAATCGGTAAACGACGTTTATGTTCTGATTTAATATACCAACTTTCAATGGTTTGAGCATCTTTTTCTGCAATTTCTTTTCCTTCAAGATAATCATCAATTGCTTCATAAGTCACGCCTAAAGCTACTTCATCTGGAAGTGATGGACGTTCTTCTTCTAAATCTGCCGTTGGTTGTTTTAAATATAAATGTTTCGGAGCTCCTAAATATTCTAATAACTGACGTCCTTGTCGTTTATTCAAGCGCCATAATGGTAAAATATCTGCTCCACCATCACCGAATTTCGTATAAAATCCTGTGACAGATTCTGCCGCATGATCCGTACCAATCACTGCACAGCCTGTTTGACCTGCAATCGCATATTGTGCAATCATCCGTTCTCGAGCTTTAATGTTCCCTTTATTAAAATCACTAATCGGTAATCCTAAACTTGTAATACTATTCATAGATGCATCCACTGCTGGTTTAATATCCACGCGCAATATATCGCTTGCTTGCATAAATTCAATGGCATACATCGCATCTTGTTCATCTGCTTGAATTCCATAAGGCAAACGAACTGCGTAAAAATGATACTCTTTTTCTGGATATTCTTGATTCAACTCATCAATCGCTAACTGAGCTAATTTACCCGCTAAAGTAGAGTCTTGTCCACCACTAATACCTAATACATATCCTTTTAAAAAAGAGTGTTTGACTAAATACTCTTTTAAAAATTGAATTGTTCTGTGAATTTCTTGTTGAACATCAATTTTTGGTTGTACTTTTAATGTTTCAATAATTTCTTGTTGTAATGGTCTCATGATTATTTCCTTTTCTATCTGGTTTACCCTAAAGCGATTCGCTTTCTCTTTTTACTTCTGCACGAACAGCTTCAATACTTGCTAATTTTTTTGTTGATATGTTTCTGTAGATAAGTCAACTGGATATTGTTCTGGATTTAAAAATACGTTTATATTCATCCCATAACGCTTCTACTCGTTCATCTTTATACGCTTTAATTTCTTTTAATGAAGGTAATGTATAAACTAATTTACCTTGTTCAAAAATTGATTGTAAAATTGGACGAGCATCAAAATCTGTCACTGTTTTATTAATGTATGTGTAAACTGGATGGAACATATATAACTCTTCTAATTCATCTGGACGTTCATGCCATAGTGCAATATAATCCCCTTCAGATTTCCCATCACTCTTACGTGTAATACGCCACACTTGTTTTTTTCCTGGTGTTGAAACTTTTTCAGCATTATTAGAAATTTTTACGGTTGGAACCATTTCACCATTTTCATCTTCAATCGCTACTAATTTATAAACACAACCTAACGCTGGCTGATCATAAGCTGTAATTAATCGTGTTCCGATTCCCCAAACATCAATTTTAGCACCTTGCATTTTTAAGTTTAGAACTGTTTTTTCATCTAAATCACTTGAAGCATAAATTTTAGCTTCCGTAAAGCCAGCATCATCCAATTGTTGACGAACTTTTTTCGACATATACGCCATGTCTCCACTATCAATACGAACACCTAAGAAATTAATTTTATCTCCGAATTCCTTCGCTACACGAATGGCATTTGGAACACCTGAACGTAAAATATCATACGTATCTACTAAAAATACACAGTCACGATGAGTAGAAGCATAAGCCTTAAACGCTTCATAATCATCACGATACGCTTGAACTAGAGAATGCGCATGAGTTCCAGAAACAGGAATTCCAAACATTTTTCCAGCTCGAACATTACTTGTCGCATTACATCCCCCAATATATGCTGCTCTTGTTCCCCAAAGCGCTGCATCTAATTCTTGTGCTCGTCTTGTTCCAAATTCTAATACCGGATCATCCCCTGCTACTGTTCGAATACGAGAAGCTTTTGTAGCAATCAATGTTTGAAAATTAATAATATTTAATAAAGCTGTTTCAATTAATTGGCATTCTGCAAGTGTTCCTTCAACTTGAACTAATGGCTCATTTGCAAATACTAATTCTCCTTCAACAGCAGAATGAATATTTCCTTTAAATTTAAAAGTTTTTAAAAAGTCTAAAAATTCTTCTGGATAAATGTCTAAACTTCTTAAATAGTCTAAGTCTGTTTTGGCTAAATGTTAAATCTTCAATATAGTGAACGATACGTTCTAAACCAGCAAAAAAATCGCATACCCATTTTCAAAAAGGTAACTTTCTAAAAATATGCTTCAAAAATCGCTTTTTTTCTCATGAAGACCTGTTTCCCAATAAGTCTTCATCATATTAATTTGATACAAGTCAGTATGTAGCGTTAAACTATCATCATGATAACGGAATTTCATGGTTCCATAACCTCTTTTCATTATAATTACATTTATTGTACACCAGTTTTTATAGTTTGTACAAACTTTCTAGACTCTTTTTACAGCAAAAGGGGCTATTTTTCCTAGCCCCTTTTGTCAACCATCATTTTCCACACTTAAATACCTTCAAAAATGAATAAACTATTTTATCTAGTCTCTTTATTTATCAATGTATTCTTCCTATTACTAGTTTACTCCTCTTTTCACAAAGTAGCAAGAGGTTTTTAGAAAAAAATCCCAAAAAAATCCACTTCGAACAAAATAGATTCGGTATAGAAAAAAAGAATTCTCCTTGTAGCATTAGGGTTTGACCGCAGAGATACTGCCATCCTTTGTTCCTCCAAAGAAGTCTCATTCTAATTTTTTTCACTTTAGATATAAGCATCCAAGTCTTTTTGGAATTTTACTAATTTTTCTTGAGCTTCCTCTTGAGTGGTAGCTTTCACACCCATGTAGAATTTAATTTTTAGGTTCTGTACCACTAGGTCTTACTGCAATCCAAGAACCATCTTCTAAAAATATATTTCAATACATTTGAAGTTGGTAAGCCAATTTCGGAAACAACACCTTGTGCATCTACTTGTTGGTTCACCGCAAAGTCTTGCGCCACTGCTACTTTAATACCACCAAAGTTAGAAGGGACTTCTTTACGTAGTCCATCTAATAAAGCTTTGATTTTAACAGGGCCTTCTAATCCTTGAACTGTTACAGAAATTGTTTTTTCTAAGAAATATCCATATTTTTCATATAAAGCTTGAAGACCATCATACAACGTTTTACCTTCACTCTTAAAGTGAGCTGCTACTTCTGTTAATAACAACACTGCTTGAATCGCATCTTTATCACGAACAAATGGTTGAACTAAATACCCATAGCTTTCTTCAAAACCAAACATAAATGTATGAGCATTTGTTTCTTCATAGTTTTTAATTTGTTCTGCAATAAATTTGAATCCAGTTAATACATTGACCATTTTCGCACCATAATATTCTGCAATGACTGTTGGTAATTCACTAGATACAATTGATTTTACAGCAGCAGCATTTGTTGGTAATGTTCCTGCTTTTTGATGAGCAAATAATAAATAATCTAATAAAATCGCTGCAATTTGGTTTCCAGTAATGACTTGGTAAGTACCATCTGGTTGGCGAACGGCAGCACCCATTCTATCTGCATCTGGGTCTGTTGCTAATAATACATCTGCTTTTGTTTCTTCTCCTAAACGAGTCGCATATTCAAATGCACCTGCTTCTTCAGGGTTAGGAGATTTCACCGTTGTAAAGTCCCCATCTGGCACAGCTTGTTCAGACACAACTTGTAATCCTGTAAAGCCGGCTTGATCTAATGCACGTTTTGTTAACATTAAGCCTGTTCCGTGTAATGGAGTATAAACAACCGATAAATTTTTTGTATTAGATAATAGGGCTGGATTGACTGAAACTGATTTAATTTCTTCTAAATAAGCAGCATCTACGACTTCCCCAATCCATTCAAATAATGCTGATTGTTCTAATTCTTCTTTTGTTACTACATCTACTGCTAATGGATTTTCAACTTGGCGTACATATTCTGTTAAAGCATCTGCATCTTTTGGAGGCATTTGTCCTCCATCTTCACCATATACTTTATATCCATTATACGCAGCTGGATTATGACTAGCTGTAATCATAATTCCTGCAAATGTATGCAAGTGACGTACCGCATAAGACAATTCAGGTGTTGGTCTTAAATCTTCAAATACATAAGCTTTAATTCCATGTTTTACTAAAACTTTTGCAGATTCTAATGCAAATTCAGGAGAGAAATGACGAGAATCATGAGCGATTGCTACCCCACGTTTTTTTGCTTCTTCTCCATATGTTTCAAGTAATCGCGCTAACCCTTCTGTTGCTTGACGAACTGTATAAATATTCATACGGTTAATCCCTGGGACAACAATTCCACGCATTCCTGCTGTCCCAAATTCTAATGGAGCATAGAACGCTTCTTCTTTTTCTTTTTTTCAGAAAAGTTCTCTAATTGTGTTTTTTTAAATAATCTTCTAAACCTTCAAACTTTTTCCCATTTTAATGCAACATCTTGCCAATTCATATCATCATTCTCCTTTTTACTTGTTTTTTTATATTTATTCTAATACAGTTGCTACTTCAAATCCATATCCACGAATATGAGTAATTAATAATTCTAAAAAGATATGTGCTACCGGTGATAATTCCATTTGATGATGTTTTAAATATCCTATTTCTAATTCATCTTCAACCGCTAATGGGATTGCTACTATTTTATCATCATTCAATTCACTACTATAATTCCCGAACTAATCGTATAACCATTTAATCCGACCATTAAGTTAAAAATCGTAGCACGGTCACTTACCTTAATACTCTTCTTATGTTCCATTGTACTTAAAATTTCTTCAGCAAAATAGAAGGAGTTTTCCTCCCTTGTTCATAAGATAAATAAGGATAATCTTCTAATTCTTCCAATGTAATACTAGTTTGAGATGCCAAAGGATTGTCTCTACTAATAAACACGTGAGGTTTTTGCTGTGAAAAGTGGTTTAAATTCTAAGTTTTTCTCTTTTAAATAACTTCTTCATCACTTGACGGTTAAAATTATTCAAATATAAAATGCCTAACTCACTTTTTGAATTTCATCAAGTCCTCTAAAATATTTTGCGTTTCTGTTTCTCTTAACGTAAATTGATATTCATCACCAGCTTCTTGACGGATTAATGCAACGAAAGCATGTACTACAAACGCATAGTGCTGAGCTGAAACTGAAAAATCACGTTTTCGTTTTGTTTTACGTTTATACTTTTCTTCCATCAAGTTTACTTGATCCAATATTTGCCTAGCATATACTAAAAACTCTCGACCTTCTTCTGTAAGGGAAACTCCATTTTTATGCCGAACTAATAATTGAATATTCATTTCTTGCTCTAAATCTTTCATGGCATTTGATAGACTTGGTTGCGTTAAAAATAAATCTTTTGCGGCTTCATTAATGGATCCTTTTTCTGCAATTTTTTCTAAATAAACTAATTGTTGAATACGCATGTTTTTTCTCCTTTACTACCGTACCCTTTATTATAAATGACTTTTTAATTTCACGCTAGCCTATAGTTTCCACAAATAAAAAACTGAGCTTAAAGCCCAGTTTTTTTAATCAATTCATATTATTGTTGGAATTTAAACACCACATTAGAATCATATAATTTTAATACTTTTTCATAAACAAATTTCGTTACTAAGGCTGCAACAATTGGTACAATTAGCCAAGCAACCACTGCCAATGCAACATTTAATCCTGCATCAATAGAAGCTAGAGGTCCTACTAAACCTACTAAACCAAAACCTGCAGATTGAGGAGTACCACTGACACTAAATAACGCAACTGGAATTGCAGAAATAACTGCTGTTGTTAAAGTTGGTACTAAAATAATTGGATACTTGAATAAGTTTGGCATCATCAATTTCATAGCTCCTAAAGCAATCGCTAAAGTTACTCCGGAATTATTTACTTTCCATGAATGAACCACTAATACTACTGCTGTAACAGCTACACCCATCGCAGCAGCTCCTGCAGACACACCATTTAATTGAATGGCTAACCCAATCGCAACTGTTGAAATTGGTGAAATAATTAAGAATGCAAATGAACATACAATTAAAATAGACATTAAAATTGGTTGTAAATGAGTAAATTCATTAATGACTGCTCCAATTGCTGCTGTTAATTTCGCAACGAAGGGTAATAATTGTAAACCGATAAATGAAGCACCTACACCGACAACGATTGGCATTGCCACTACTGCAGTAGAACCAAATTTATCTTTAATCCACATTAATGCTAAAACAGCAATTGCAGCTGTTAACATTGTATTAATTAAATCCCCAGTACCAGCTCCAACATATTTTCCTAGTTCTGGATTGAATTTTACAACACCTGACGCCACAAAAACTTGCTCCTGCGGTCACCATCATCGGCATTGGCTTGAATCCAAATTGCATCCCAATTAAAGCACCAATAATTAATGGTGTTGCTAATTGGAAAATTACAGCGATTTGTGTAATTTGAACTGCGATTGGATATTGACTAAAATATTTTAAAATAGCAGATAATACAGCGTTTGGAATTAATCCAATAATTACCCCTAATGCAGTTCCTTGTAGAATTTTATTCATAAAGACCTTTGCAGTCATCTTTTCTTGAGTTTCCATATAACCCCTTCTTTCTTTTCGTCTACTCCTTTATAAAAGCTGTCGAAACTTTCCAGAAATACTTTACAAAAAATTTCTACACTTTCGAACTCTTTTACTAATGAGCTTTCAAAATTTGCTCTTTACAATGAATTAATGATGTTAAAAAGGCACAATAAGGTGTTGGAACTCCATATTTCTTACCTTTTCTAACCACTGCTCCATTAATATAATCAATCTCCGTCAAACGATTATTCAAAATTAAATCTTGATGCATCGATGGATGATGAAGACCGATTGTGTCACGATTATAACAATTTGTTTCAATGTAATCAACAATTTCTTTCACATTTAATTCAACATTTTCATGTTTTGCAACTAATGAAAACTCTGCAACAATCGCTTCCACTATTTCATGAGCTGTTGTAGTTTCTCCAAAATCAGCCATATTAGAATCTAAAATGGTGCAAAGCCCATTCATTGTACCATTAACACAAGCCTTCTTATAAATTGCAAATAAAATATTTTCAGAATAATTAGCATTTAGTCCAGCTTGATTGAGCACATCAACTACAACTTGTGCATCTTCTAGTCCTTCTGGAGCTAAATTTTTTAAAGCAACCGTTCCATTTCCAAATAATGTTACTTTACCTGGGCCATTCATTCCCGCAGTCCACATTGTATTTCCTAATAATATATGCGTAGCTGGAACATATTTTTCAATGATTTCTTCATGTCCAATTCCATTTAATAAACATAAAATTTTTTTGTATCTGAATGAATCAACGATTGAATATCTTGTAACATTTCGATCTAATTGCATTGCTTTTTGTAAATAAAAATAATTAAATCCGCTTGAATATCATCTTTAACTTCAGATTGTAAAACAGCTGGAATATGAAAAAAACTTTTTCTTCTCCCTTATCATTTACTTGAAGTCCATGTTCATTTATCGCTTGAACATGACTCTCCCATCCATCTACAAACAACACCTCGTGTCCAGCTTGGTGTAGCATCACTCCAAACCGACTTCCCATTGCTCCTGCTCCTGCAATAACAATTTTCATAACTTTTCCTCCTATTTTTTTATTTTTCTCCATTGAAGAAGAGACTTACTATTGTTAAAAATAATAACAAATCTTTAGAATGGAGAATGATTATGGACATTAAACAATTAACATACTTTATTAGCATCGTTGAACATCACAGCTTTTCTGATGCAGCAAAAAGTCTTTTTGTTACCCAACCAACTCTCTCTCAAGCTGTTAAAAAGCTAGAAACTGAGTTTTCCACTCATCTATTTATACAGGATTCTAATAAAAAAACAATTAACAAAAAGTGGGCAGTTTCTGTATGAGGAAGGGAAAAAATTAGTCTATCAATTTGAAGAACTAACTCAAAAAATGCATCAGCTTCAATCAACAGCAAGAAATTCCATTCGAATTGGGCTTCCTACACTATTTGCTATGGAATTTATGCCACTTTTTTCAAATTATATGTTTTCCCATCCAGGAGTCGAAATCACCATGGTACAAGGTGGTTCTTGTGATTTACAACAAAAATTAGCTGAAGGCAAAATCGATTTAGGGATTTTTATCATTCCCAAAATATGTATCTGATATCAATTTAGAACCTTTTTCAAACTCAAAAAATGGGCTATGATGTGAGTGTGGTTGTATCCAAAAATCATATTTTTTTGCAAAAATATTCTTCCATTGCTTTTGAAGAATTAGCAACACAATCATTTTCAACTTTACCAAATCAATATGTACTAGGACATTTTTAGAAACTCAATCAAAAAAATTTAATTTTTCATCCTCATATTTTGTATACGGATGATAATTGGGAAGTTGTATTATCTAGCGTAAAAACTTTCAATACTGTTTGCTTAATGGCCACTCAATATCAACAATATTATACCGATTCAGAATTAGTTTGGATTCCTTTAAAAGATAAACACTCGTTCTTCCCAATCGGTTTAGCTACAAAAAATAATGCCGAATCTTCTCCAATCATAGAAGAATTCATTCAATTATTAAAAATTTAATGGAGCTCTAAAATATTCCTATCCATCATTGTTCAAATATTCTCTAATTAAATTTTTACCCTCTTTCGGAAAAATACCAATTAGTTTTTTTATGAAACGATTATTTTTCTTATAGTAAAACAAGGAGGCGTTCTAAAAAAACGTCCTCCTTGTTTTTATTTTTCTTCAAATTCTTGTTTGACTACTTCTAATGCTGCTGCAATCACTTGGTGCATATCATAATAACGATATTGGCCTAAGCGTCCTCCGAAAATAACTTGAGGGACTGTTTGAGCTAGCTTTTTATATTTAGAATATAGATCATTATTTTTTTGATTATTAACTGGATAATAAGGTTCTTGACCTTTTTCCCAATCGGATGGATATTCTTTTTGTAATAACTGTCTTCTCTTGCGTTCCAAACTCAAAATGTTTATGTTCAATAATACGAGTATATGGAGTTTCACGATCGGTATAATTCACAACTGCATTTCCTTGGAAGTTTTCCGAGTCTAACACTTCTGTTTCAAAGCGTAAACTACGATATTCTAACGTTCCTAATTCATAATTGAAAAATTCATCAATCATTCCTGTGAAAAATAATTTTAACGCCACTTTGTAAATACTCTTCTTTTTTTCTCAAAAGAAATTGACATTTAATTCCACTTCAATGTTTTCATGATTGAACATATTTTTCAATCATTTGAGTATATCCACCAATTGGAATTCCTTGATACGTATCATTGAAATAATTATTATCATACGTATAACGAACAGGTAAGCGACGAATAATAAAAGCTGGTAAGTCTGTAGCAGAACGTCCCCATTGCTTCTCAGTATATCCTTTAATTAATTTGTAATAGACATCTTCTCCGACTAAAGAAATAGCTTGTTCTTCCAAATTTTCAGGAGTTTTTTTCCTTTTAAGATAGCTCGTTGTTCTTCAATTTTAGTGGATGCTTCTTGCGGAGTCACAACTCCCCATAATTTATTAAAAAGTATTCATATTAAAAGGCAAATTATAAATCTCTCCATTAAAATTCGCAACAGGAGTATTTGTATAACGATTAAATGTAGCAAATTGATGCACATAATCCCAGATTCTTTTTATCACTCGTATGGAAAAATATGCGCTCCATACTCATGGACTTGAACCCCCTCAACTTCTTTTTGTATAAATATTTCCTGCAATATGCGAACGTTTTTTTCTATTACTTTTACTTTATATCCACGATTAGCAGCTTCACGTGCAAAAGTTGCGCCAAACAATCCTGCACCTACTACTAAATAATCATATGCCATCTTATGTTTCTCCTTTATAGTTCATTAATCCCATTCTAACATAGACAAAAAGACTTCTCCATAGTGAGTCCGCCACTTTTGGAGTTGTCCATTTAGTTTTTGTTAATTATTCTATATATCTAATACGGTTGTAATTACTAAATGAATATTATATTCAATCAATCTTATATAAACCTCCTTGACACTACTGAATTATTTTTTTATAAAAATTATCACAAAGAAAAAAAGGAGATAATTATGGTGAAAAACTTTTATTAGCAATCATATTTATTGCAACAGTGTTGTTAATTGGAACATATCACTCTATTTATGCTCAACAAAACGCTGTCGATGTAGATACATTGAGCCAAGAACAAATCCAAAAAAATTATTAAAGTAAATTCAGAAAAAGAATTACCAGAAGATACATCTTTCATAACTTTAATCTATACAAAAGCACAATTGTAAAATTCCAGAAACAACAGAAGAACAAACTAAAAATTTGAATCTAATACAATCAGTGAAACTACTTTAACTCCTCCGTCAACATCTATAACAACGGTGATTACAGCACAGGTGAAACAAAATTTACCTCAAACAGGCACACAGAAATCAGTTTCTATTTTAAGTGTCTCTGGATTATTAATCATTTTAGCCTTTTTAATGATTAAATATCATAAGAAAAAAAGTATGGATGATTTTATTAATCACAGCTTCTGCGACATCTCTGTACAATTTAAGAAACGTGATGGCACAAAGTGAAACAATAATAACAAGCCCTCCATTTGTTCTTACAAAAGAATATTGTTTAGTTGGCTATATAAATCATAAGAGCGAAACTACAACTTCAACTGAAGCTACTAAGAAAGGTACCCCGCTAGTACAACCTGAGTTGCGTGAATTTAAAGGAGATTTAAGCACCAACGGGGTTGATGAAGACGGGAACATCATTGCACCGCCTATAGTAGAAGTCCCTGAATTTAGCGGTGGAATCTCAGGTATCCCTGAAGTGTGTGATTTTCCTGAATTTAAAGGAAATTTAAGCAACAACGGAGTTGATGAAAATGGGAACATTATTGCACCGCCTATAATACATCTACCTGAATATACAATTTCAGCTGAACCTACTATGAATTCAAATCAAAATCCCCAACAATAGAGACTTATCTCTAATCGTTGGGGATTTTCTAATTAAATCCAAATATTTTTTGAGTGACTGTATAAATTAAATTCGACATTTGTCTAGCAGGTTCATTGTCGTTCATCGCAATTTTACTAATTACATTTTTACGAATTTCTTTATAAACAAGAGGATTACTTTTCTTTTAATTTTTTTCTAATAAAACTTTCTTTTTCTCTTGATGCTCTGGTGTGCCTGCTTTTATTTAATAAGGCACAAGAAATCAATGTTGTAATTTCTAAATGATTCAATAAATAATTATTTAAAAACTTTTGGATATTCCCAATCACTATGATAAGCTTCCATTAATAATTGATTCACTTTAATTTGTTGATCGATTCTGCGAATCATCACTTGTTCATTAACCGATTGATTTTCTCGTCCGATAAAGTAACGGTAAAAATCAACATTGATATAATACAATTTTTTTACAATACTGTAGTGGAATAAATACAAACAAATTATCCACATAAAAAGTATGTTCTGGTAATTGTAATTTTGATTTTTTTAAAAACATCTAGTCGATAGATTAAGGAATGCATCATCATATACTTTCCTTTTCGAAGTGGCTTTGCATCATCCCAAGTAAATATTTTATTTTCTGGGAATGAAGATTGATATCTCATGATTTTCTTTCTTCGAGCTTGTTCTTTTTCATAAACAAAATTTGTTATGACAACATCAACTTCTTCTTGTATTTCTTCTAATTGTTGCAAGTGTTCTAAAAATTTTTAAATAAGCACGGACATCGACCCAATCATCGCTATCCACAACTTTAAAATATTTTTCCAGTTGCGTGTTGCATACCAGTGTTTACAGCCCCACCATGCCCTTTATTTTCTTGAGAAATCGCACGGACAATACCTGGATATTGTTGTTCAAATTTTTCTGCGATTGTTTGTGTATTATCACTTGATCCATCATTAATAATTAAGACTTCTACTAAATCTCCACCTGTCACTAATGATTGGATACAGTAATGCATATATTCTTGTGAATGATAACAAGGAACTGCTATTGTTAGTAATTTCATTTCTAAGTCCTTTCAAGGTTAAATTTTTATAGTAACGCTTCAACAATTGGAAGATAATCTTTTTCTTCTAACTTTTGAATCATAATAATGCCATCTCCTAATGGAACTAGAGTGGATTTCAACGCTTCATCATTTTGAACAAAGTCTAAAAATAAGTTTAGACGGCGATGAATTTTTCGAACTTTTCGTGGAATTTCACTTTCATCTTGTAAAATTGTTCCACCTTGGAAAATATCATCTACCACAAGTACTCCACCTGTTTTTAATACTCGCATACAATGAGGGAAAAATTCAATATATTTCGCTTTTGCACTATCCATAAAAATAAAGTCGTATTGTTGTTCTAAAGTTGGCAACACATGTGCTGCATCTCCCTCAATTTGAGTCACAACGTCATCAATGCCTAATTTTTTAAAATTCTCTTTTGCTCTTGAATACATTAATTCATATCGGTCAATTGTTGTCACAGAACCACCTTTTTGGTACATATTGCGCCATCAAGCTAGCAGAAAAACCAATAGCAGTTCCAATTTCTAAAAAATATGAGTCGGACGATACAATCCTAATAAGAAATCTAAATACACCGCTGTTTCATGGGGAATAATTGGAATTCCTAAATCATTCGCCATTTGTTCTAGCTCTCCTAATTTACCAGGAAAGAAACGTTGATTTTTTCTCATATATTCGACCACTTCAGGTTTAACGACTGGTCGAAACATCATTTCATTTAACATACTTACTCCTTTTATCTATTTATCATGAGGCATTTAGAAACCTCCACCGCCGGATCCTCCACCAGATCCAAACGAGCTTCCGCCACTAAATCCTCCTCCAAATCCACCGCTATTTGGTGAATCGGAATTTGAACCAATTTCATCCATTGCTGAATTGTAACTATCAAAGAATGTATCTTGTAAAACATCATGATAGATTGCCATCTGCCAGCCGTAGGTAGGTGAATAGAATACACTTTCTTGAATCCATTCAGGGAATTTTTCTCCTAATACTTCAATAACTTCTTCAGCAACTCCTAAAGAAATCGCATAAATGAGCATATGATCCCAAATTTGAATACTTGGTAAATCAGCTCTATCTAAACTAGAAATATCGACTAACATTTTACGAAAAGCTTCCCAACGGCGATATTCATATTCTCCTTTAAGACTTCTTTGTTTAGAAGTTATTAAGCTTAAACGCAAAATAATCAAATAGATAACAACACTAATCGCTACTGCTATAATGAGTGATAGTAGATCCTTCGTTGCCCAAAATACACTGACAACAATTAAGACACTACCTAAGAGTCCTAAAATAGGAGCTGCTTTTGCTGCTGGAATTTTTTTCTCCTTTTTCTAAACGATAAGCACTATATTCTTCTGCATCATCTGCTACTTGGTCAAACCAATCTTGCATCATATCTGCATATTTCTGTGGACAATTTTCTGCATAGTCTTGAACATCCACTAAATCTAATTGATTTCCTTTCGCAATTTTTTCAAATAATATTTCTAATAATAATTGTTCATGAGGTAGTAAAGGTTTAGAAGAATCTTTCAACTCCAAAATATAAGGCTCCTCACTCGTTAAGGTTACTACTTTTTTACGAACTAAATTCATTACGGTTGCACTAAAATCATCCATATCTACGCCATTATAAATAGCATCTGACATCACTGCAGGAGACATATCTTGAGGTAATTCAAATAAATGTTCAGGAACAAATGGAACTTTGGCTAGACGTTGTTTATTTGCTAAATAGCCTTTTAACCATGCCCATACTACTGAAATCAGACTAATGATTGCTCCAAAACCAACAATTGTCCACTTCGCTTGTTGTTCTTCTGCTTGTTGTTGTACAAAACTCTCTTCTGTTTCTACAATTCGTTGGAAGGCGTCCGTATTTTCTGTAATAGGATTATCCTTTGTGATTTGTGTTGGGAAAATCATATGTGTTTCTACAAAATTTCCTGGTTGATTTCTCTTTACAGTAAAAGTAGCCCCTTTATAATCCGGGTCAATTTCTACTTTACCTCCACTTCCACCATGTCCCCAAGCTCTTAATGTTTCTTTTGTTGCAGCTTCTGGTAAAGTTACATGAATATGAATATTTTTTTGATTAATTTCCCAGTTTTGTCCAACAACTCTTCGATTTAATTCTGCAGTATCTCGATAATTTTTAATCATATGTGGAATCGTATAATTAAAAACGACTGTTCTAGAATCATTTGCAAAAAGGTAAGAAAAACTTTAAATTTCAATACCTTTCCACTATTTTCTGAATAATAAGTACTATTATTTCCTGTATCTCTTTTAGCTAATGGAACAACCTCTCCATCACTCGTTTTTAAAAAGCAACAGATACATCTTTAGGCTCTTCTTCTCCTAAAATAATCTAGATTATAAAAAACGCCATTATAACTTCCAGTCGCTTGAAATGTAATTTCTTCTTTAAAACGAACATCACCATTCGCACTTACACTTGCATCAATATGATATTGACTAACGATTAAACTTTTACCTTTAGCTTCAATTTTTGAACTTAAAAAAAGAATAAAGATACCATCAAAAACATGAACCAATATAAAATTTTCCGTAATGATTTCATCATATCCCCCTATATAGTAAATGTGGGCAAGAAAATTTTCATTTCTACGCCCACACAACATCCTTTATAAAATTCCGCCTCGAATATCCAATGTTTTTTTCAAATACCATTTTAAAACAAGAGAACCTGAACCGATAAATAAATACACGATGGCTGGGAAGACATAGTTAATACTTGCTGGAATCAATAATTGTGTTCCCATTACAATGACTAACCATGCAAGCATCACTAATGAACTCACTACTAAATAACGAATATAACCACGTTTGCCTTTTGGTTGATTAATATCCGGAGTTACTTTAGATAACGCTAATAACGCTAATCCACCTGCAATAAAATTCATCATTAATGAGATAACTCCCATTGCTTCAGATTGTTCGGGATTCAAGAATAAGGTGATTCCTGCAATTAATGCAAAGAATCCTCCTACCATTAACCCACCATCTACTGCAATTTGCCAATCCGGAGATTTAACTGTTGGATCTTTCTTTGGTCCTTCTAACACAGTTTGAGTATATTGAGTCACTGTTCCAAATAATTGGCGAGCTGTTAAGCCTTTCTTTTGTTGTTCCACTAAAACCGGTAAAATTTCTTCTAAAGTTGAAGTGATTTTAGCTTTAGACACAGGAACTTCTTTTAATGAACGTTCTAATTGTAAAATATATTGTTCATTTTTTTTCGTTAATTGACTACGTAATGTAGCAACATCTACTTTTTTTACTTCAGTTTGATTTTCTGTCATGATTCAATCCCCACAATGATGATTACACGTTAAATCTGAAAAGCATAACATCGCCATCTTGTACGATATACTCTTTTCCTTCTTGACGAACTTTCCCATTTTCTTTTGCTGCACCCATACTACCGAATTCTAATAAGTCTACATAAGCTACTGTTTCAGCTCGAATAAATCCTCTTTCAAAATCAGAGTGAATAATTCCCGCACATTGTGGAGCTTTCATTCCTCTACGGAAAGTCCACGCACGAACTTCTTGTTCTCCAGCAGTGAAGTAAGTAGCTAATCCTAATAAATGGTAAGCTTTTTGAATTAAAATATCTAAACCTGAAGTTTCAATTCCCATTTCTTCTAAGAAAAACTTGTTTTTTTCTTCTTCTTCTAATTCAGCAACTTCTTCTTCTACACGTGCACAAATAACGACTACTTCTGCATCTTCTTTTGCAGCATATTCTTCTACTAATTGAACATATTGGTTATGTCCACCTTCTGCTACATCATCTTCTGAAATATTAGCAATATATAACATAGGTTTTGTTGTTAATAAGAATAAACCTTTCACGATTGGTAATTCTTCATCTGTAAATTCAATCGTACGTGCTAATTGACCATCTTCTAATACTGGTTTGATTTTTCTAAAACTGCTAATTCTGCTACTGCATCTTTTATCTTTTGTTTTGGCAATTTTAGCAACACGAGCAATTCGTTTATCAACTGATTCTAAGTCTGCTAATACTAATTCTAAATTAATTGTTTTCAATATCCGCAATTGGATCTACTTTACCAGCAACGTGTGTAATATTTTCATCTTCAAAACAACGAACAACTTGGCAAATCGCATCTACTTGACGAATGTGGCTTAAAAATTTATTTCCTAAACCTTCCCCACGGCTAGCACCTTTTACAATCCCTGCAATATCTGTAAATTCAAATGTTGTTGGAACTGTCTTTTTAGGTTTTACTAATTCTGTTAATTTTTGAAGTCTTTCATCTGGAACTTCTACTACCCCAACGTTTGGGTCAATCGTCGCAAACGGATAGTTTGCTGCCTCTACTCCTGCTTTTTGTAATTGCATTAAATAATGTTGATTTCCCAACGTTTGGTAATCCAACGATTCCTGCTGTTAACGCCATGTATTTTTCACACTCTTTCTATTCATTATTTTCTTTCTTCAAAGTTACTTTTTTCATTTTGCGTTCAAATTCTCGTCTTGGCATTAAGACCATTTGCCCACAATGATTACATTTGATACGAATATCCATTCCCATTCGAATGATCGTCCATGAATTGGTTTGACATGCATGAGGTTTTTCATTTCAACACAATCCCCAAGTGCATATTCCACTACAGCCATTCTATTCACTCCTAATCATCTAATTCAATTTCTAATACATCTAAAAATACGAGTTAAATCTTTTTGAGAAAGGTATTCAATCTCGATTTTTCCACGCTCTCCTTTCGGAGTGATTTGGACAGATGTTCCAAATTTATCCATTAATCTTTCTTCAGATTCCACAATATAAGCTGGTTTTTCTTGAATCTTTTTGATTTTTACTTTCTCAACAGGCTCATTCATTGCTTGAATCAATTCTTCTAAAGCTCGAACCGTCATTCCTTCTTCAATTACTTTTTAGATACAGGAATTATTTTTATCTGCTTGTTTTAATCCTAATAAAGCACGAGCATGACCTACTGATAATTTACCTTCTTGTAATTGTGTTTGAACTTCCAATGGTAATGATAATAATCGAAGGAAGTTGGCAATATATGGACGACTTTTCCCGATTTTTTTTGCCACTTCTTCTTGGTTTAGTTTTTAACGCATCCATTAATGTTTTATAGGCTAGTGCTTCATCAATTGGTCGTAAATCTTCCCTTTGTAAATTTTCTACAACGGCTACTTGAATCATAATTTCTTCGCTATATTCACGAATAATAGCTGGAATAGTTTCTTTCCCAGCAAGTTTAGAAGCTCGTAATCGTCTTTCTCCTGCTACTAATTCATAGCCTTTAATACTCGATTTGCGAACAATGATTGGTTGAAAAACTCCTTGTTCACGAATCGATTCGGCTAATTCTTGTAACGCTTCTTCATTAAACTCTTTTCGAGGTTGATACGGATTTGGACGAATTTCACTAATTCGAAGTTCTTCAACTTTTTCTTTCGTCGTATCTACTGTTTCTAAATTTTCGATACTATCAAAATTCCCACCAAAAAGTGCATCAATTCCACGACCTAGGCCTTTTGATTTTTGATTTTTAACCATTTGATAACACTTCCTTTGCTAATTCGAGATACACTTCTGCTCCTCTTGAACGTGGATCATAGTCCACAATGACTTGTCCATAACTTGGTGCTTCTGATAAACGAACATTTCTTGGAATAATCGTACGATATACTTTTTCTCTGAAATATTTAATGACATCATCTTTGACTTCATTGCCTAAATTTGTTCGTGCATCAAACATCGTCAGTAAAACACCTTCAATTTTTAATTGTGGATTGAAGTGTTTACGAACCATTGTAATAGTATTCATCAATTGAGATAATCCTTCTAATGCATAATATTCACATTGTACAGGGAATTAATACTGTATCACTAGCCGTAAATGCATTCATTGTTAAATGTCCTAAAGAAGGAGGACAATCTATAAAAAATATAATCATATTCATCACGAATCGTTGTTAAAAGCTTTGTTTTAACTTTTGCTCACGATGCATCTGATTTGTTAATTGATTTCAGCTCC
>BNJS01001091.1_pt1 | contig 119252 bp, 142 predicted proteins | sample 8540461 | NCBI WGS metagenome assembly BNJS01 (sample SAMD00202454, study PRJDB9452) | human saliva metagenome | isolation source: human saliva | place: Japan | reverse complement strand
TTTAGTGTTGTTTTCGAACAGTTTATTCGCCCATAACGATTGCACGATATTTTCTTGTTCTTTCTCGTGTTTTATCAAAATCGGCAAAATAGACATATCCTGTTTTACCAATTCCTAATCGGCCATCCACTACTGCTAATGTCTCACTGGCACCGATAATAGTGGCTTTGATATGGGCGTCTCCATTCCAAAGGTAACTACGATCGCCATTAGGTAACCACTCTTCTGGATTTGGCCATGATTCCACTTCTTTATAATGTGCTTCACCAGGATACTTGTAACTTTGTGCATTTACATGAGGAGGAACAATATTTTCTAAAATTCGATTTAAATCTAATTGTAAGAAATCTACTCCAGCTTCATCTCGGTCATGTGTATCTTCTTCAAAGAAGATAGAACATGTAGTATGCGCTGTTACAACTGTACAAGTTCCAGATTTAATACCACTCTCTAAAATTGTATCTTTTACACTCTGAGTGATATCCACATAGGATACAACTTTTTCTTTTGTTTCTACTTTAAACTCTTTTTGAAATACACTCATGATTAACCCTCATTCATTACTTGATCAATAGCTTCTACCATCAATCTCAACATTTCTTTTGGATTTTCAGCTTTTACGATACCACTTGTGCAACCAGTTCCTTCTGCACCTAATTTAATAGTTCTATAGACATCCTTTTCATTCATAATTCCTGCGCCTTGCATCATAAGAATATTAGGATTTACTGACTTCACTTGTTCATTCGTTTTAACAATGTAAGAATCGTCACTCGTTTGTCCAGTACCAATTAGCTCAGTCGGTTCACAAAGCATAATTGTTGGTTCTAACATCGCGAGCATTTTAGCCTCTTGAATAGAATCTGCACATAGAACAGTAATCATTCCAAGTTCTTTTGCTTTATTTACTGATGCAACCACTTGAGATGTTGTTAATGGATGTTCAGCATGGTTTAAGAAAGTTGCTCTTGCTCCCGCGTTGTATAAAGATGCAGGTAACATAGCACCCATTCCTCTACCACAATCAATTCCGTCTAAATGCTGGGCAGTAACAATGATGTTTTTAGTTTCATTCGCTACTCTACTAATATCCGCATACGGACAAGTTACGAAAATACTAATTTCAGGAAAACGTTCTGCTAAACGGTCCGCTTCCTTAGCCAACTCTAGTAATTCATCACCAAATAAATATGACTTGGGATTGAAGATGAAGAATTTGTTTTTTACAGTTTTCATATTTCGCCTCCTAAATTATTTGGTTTCAAATACTTTATAGTAATGTTCAAGAGTATTTTCCATACCTTCTCTTGATAATTTAACAATATCGATATAGTTTTCAACTTGTCCATCAGCAACTGCTTTTGCACCAGAGTATATAAAATCACTATAAATGTTAATCTTTGAAATACCATGTGTTGCACAACGATTTAGGTTATCATCTCCAGAACCCGATCCACCATGCAATACTAATGGAACAGCAAGTGCTTCATCTAACTCTTCTAAACGTTCAAAGTTTAATTTTGGAGTACCTTTATACAAGCCATGAGAAGTACCAATTGAAACCGCTAATGAATCTACATTCGTTTCCTCAACAAATTTCTTAGCGTCTTCTACGCTAGTATATATTGATTTTACTTCTTCATTGTTTGACGCAGCATTTGCTCCGACAAAGCCAATTTCAGCTTCCACATCTACGCCTAATTGATGAGCGTATTCCACAACTTCTTTCGTTTTACGAACATTTTCTTCAAATGTATCTAAAGACGCATCGATCATCACTGAATTAAATCCAAGCTCAATAGCTCGTTTAATGAATTCTAAATCTTGTCCATGATCAAGATGTAATACGACTGGTGTTTTTGTTACTTCTTGGAAATAACGTCCAATCGCTGCAGCATCTTCTAAACTCAAATACTGAGAATGTACTTGCGCAAACGCTAAAATTAATGGTAATCCTAATTTTTCACTAGTCTCAGAATATGCTTTTGCGCAATTCCAATCGATCATATTAGCTGCAGGAACTGCATAATGTTCCTTTTTTGCTTTACCCAATACATCTCTCATTCTTGCTTTCATTATTAAGCCTCCAATGCTTGTTTCAATTCATTCCATAGAGAATCGATTCCCATTCCTGTAAGAAGTGGTAGTCCCATAATAACTTTGTCCTTTACTGAATCAGGTACAACGGTGGTAGAAATAACCACGTCATATTCATCCAATCTGTTCACTTCTTCAGATACTTTAGATTGGAATACTTGCACTTTATCTTCGTAACCATTATCTTTCAACCATTGTTTTACTTTACCAACAACTACAGTAGATGTTGCAATACCTGAACCACACATAACTAATAATTTTTTCATAATATACACTCCTATTTTGCATCACGAACTTTATTGATGTAGTATAAACCAGCTAATGAACCAACTAATACAATAGTTAAAATAATCCATGGAACTGTTTGTCCAGCGAATACGAATAACCAAGTTGGCCACAATCCACCTTCAGCAAGTGCTGTAATACTTGTATTTCCACCTAAATCGAAGTTAGCTGCTTTCGCTGCTTGAGTAACAAGTGGAGCAACCCATGATGTGATATAGAAAATACTTGTCATGTAAATGGCACCACCTACAACTGTACGAACAATATTTCCTCTAAATACAGCTGCCATTAAGCAGACTACGAATGGAATTGTTGCAAGGTCACCGAATGGTAATGTTTGGTTACCAGGTAAAATTACTGCAAGTAAAATTGTAATTGGTACTAAAAGTAATGAACTAGACAATACAGCTGGGTGTCCTACAGATAAAGCTGAATCCATACCGATATTTACTTCACGGCCTGGGAAACGTTTTTGAACGAATTCATTAGCAGCTTCTGAAATTGGAGTTAAACCTTCCATTAATAGAGATACCATACGTGGCATAAGAACCATTACGGCAGACATTTTAACACCTAATTGAAGAACCCCTTTTGCATCATAACCAGCTAAAAGTCCCATTACAATACCGATAATTAAGCCTAAAACTGTGCTTTCACCAAAAACACCAAATTTCTTTTGAATGCTTTCTGGGTTAGCTTCAATTTTGTTAAATCCAGGAATACGGTCAAATAACCAGTTTAAAGGAATAGCAACTAAGAACCCAGGTGCTGAAGTACCGTGTGGGAATGTAATGTTTGGGAACCCATAGAATTTTTTAATTGCTGGCGCAATAAGATCTGCTAATAAGTAAATCATTACTAAATAAGTAGCAGTAGCATATAAACCTAATGTGAAATCTTGAGTAACTGCATAAACTAGTGAAGCTACGAAGGCTGCATGCCAGAAGTTCCACATATCAACCATCAATGTTTTTGTTAACCCTAAGAATAAAAGTAATAAGTTAATACCAATACCAATTGGAATAGCAAGTGAACCTAACAATGTACCATATGAGATTGCTGCAGCTGCTGGCCAACCAACGTCAATAGTTGTTAAGTTTAAACCAAAACGTTCAACCATCGCTTGAGCAGCAGGTCCTAAGCTACCCCCTAACAAATCAACTACCATATTTAATCCTACAAAACCAACCCCAACAATAATACCTGATACAAAGGCTTTTTAGGTTTTGTTCCAAAGAGCCATACCAAAAATAAAAAAATTAAAATTGGTAGAACAACAATGGCTCCTAAATCAATAAATTTTTGAAATAATTCTAATAACATTATAACTTCCTCCTAATGAATGATAATCAGAATAACAGTCTGATACTGATGATTTAGTATTTTCTTTCCTCCTTTCTATTACTAAACCACTAAATTATTTAATATTTTTTAATGCTAATACTTCTTTAATCTCTGAGTTCGATGTATTTTCATCCATGCTCAAGATTCTTTCCATGATGTCCTTATCTTGAAGAACTTCAATCAGTTGTTGCAACATAGTTAGTTGACTATGGGCTTCTTTGAGAGCCAGCATAAAAATCACTCTAACCGGTACTTCAACATCATTCGTTCCCATTTGATAAAAAGAAACAGGCTCTTTTAAGGTCATTAATGCAATTTGTTCTTTATTCACATGTTCTACATCAGTATGCGGAATAGCAATCCCGTACGATTCGAATTGTAATCCTGTTGGAAAAACATGCTCTCTATCAATAATTGCCTGTTTATAAGATTCTTTTACAATCCCTTTACTGATTAATTTATCCGTCAAATAGCTTAATGCTTCTTCTTTTGTTTTTATGTTTGCAACATTTATTTCAAAGACTTCTTCATTTAGCATTTTGGCTCACCTCCTTAAGTAGTCTATTTTTAATTTCATCACCGTTTTCCAATTGAACCAATTCATTCATCAATTCTTGATTTTCAATCACAGAATACAATGCGATTAAACTATCTTTAAAAATTGGAATATCATTTTCCGCAACGGCAATAAGAATTATCAACTTAACATTATTTTTTCCCCAATTTATTGGTTTATCCAAGGTCATGACTATTAATTCGGACTGTTCAACAAATCTTGGATCACAGTGCGGTAAGGCAACCCCTGTATAAACACTTGTGCTTCCAAGCGTCTCCCTCTCAAGAATGGATTCTTTAAACTCTTTAATTCTACGATTCGTTGCATCACATTCCCTAATCATTTTTTCGATACACTCTTTTTTGCTTTTCACAGTTTCTCGAATTAATGAAGGTTTCTTAATTAACGTTTGCAAAGATTCTAAATTAAATTTCCTACCATCCAAGCTTGTTCTCATCAAGGTATAATTATCAGTCATATGTTCTGAATAGAAACTTCTGATTGACTCAATTTCATCTTTTGTAAGAATCGGACTAACTTCAATAACTGGAACTTTTACTTCCGGAAGAGCAATTGTAGAGATTATCAAATCAATATTGCTTAAGTCATAAAAATCAAGCTCTCTTGCATTAATGTTTGTTATCTTTGCATCCGAATCAAAAATTTTATGTAGTTTACTCATAATTAATTCTGAAGTTGCAATACCGTTTTGGCAGATAACAACAATATTGAGAGGCTTAACAATTTTTTCGATTGCTAATTGAAAATGAATGACGATAAAAGCCAGCTCTTCATTCGAAATATTAATTTCGTAATATTTACTAAGTCCTCGAATAGCTATCCAAATAACATTAAACAAACTCGAATACTGTTTTTTTATTTCCTCTAGTGCAGGATTTGTAATGTATATTTGATTTCGTAACCTAAAAATCATCTTTGAAATATGGTTGGATAACATTAATTTCAAGTGATTGTCTTTCGATAAATCTAGACTAAGTAGATTAGAAACTTTATTTATTAATTCGTTGACTTGATGTTCAATATTTTGAATATAATCAGCTGATTGAATACTGAAGCCATACGCTAGTAAGCTATAAGCCATTGCTTCAATTTCATAAGGCGAGATTTCTGAAAAAGATTTATTGATGATGCTCTCCAATAATTCACCAGAAAAGAAATAAACTTCTAAGTGATTCAGATCATTAATCAAATTACTTGTTCTTTCAGTTAAGCAGTTATTGTTTTCTGTTCTCTTTTTAAAAACTAAACATTCTACAAGCAACAAACACGAATATTCTTCTGAAAATTGATGATGATATTTTTGAGACAATCTACTAATCGCTTCATAGCAGATTTCTATATCTTTCTCTGAGAAGAAACGTTCTATTTTTTCTTCTCTTCCTAATGACTGAGCTTGAATAACATAAGATTGTAGAGCTTTTCTTATATTCCACTCATCACCATCGACAAATAATTGGTCATGTTTGATACGTATTTTTAAGTCGAATTGCCCTAAATTTTTTTCTAGTTTATCAATATCTCTATGGACTGTTGATTCTGTAACATACATTTCCTCAGCAAAATCATAAATATCTAAGTCTTCTTGATTTATAAATAATCTTTTAATAAGCTCTGACTCTCTATATTCCGGCGAAAAATCTTGAACTCCAGATTCATGCTTATTTACTAATAATAGTGAATGAATTTGCTTTCTCTCTTCATCAGCAGATAGTTTAATTCCTTTTCTCGGAACTTTAACAATTCTGCTTTTTAAGTTCTCCTTCATCGAAAAATCATTTAATTTATCAATATCTTGATAAACAGTTTTCGTAGAAACTCCGTATTTTTCAGCTAATTGATTAGCTGAGAGGTATTCATGCTGTTTAAGCAAAAATTCTAATAAGAAGATTTGTCTTGCATTCATGTTTTCACTCCCTCTTCAATGCATTTCTACTGCAAGCGTTTTATCACACTTCTAGTATATGATACGCTTACAGTAATTTTTATTCGTTATTGTTCCAGATTAATGTGGAACTACTTATAGTTTTATCCTTATTTGTATCATTTTCATTAACAATTCGTAACCATAAAAAGCTTTTATTTAGATAATTATGGGAATTATTCGGATATTGTAGTGAACTAATAACTTTTCAAAAGTAACATATTTGTTACTGTGAAGTGCACCCTGTCAAGTAGACAGGAAAATAATTAAAGTGTATGACGAGTTCATAAGAACTCGTCTTTTTTTATTTATGCTGGGATTTTTAACCCCATTGATAAAGTAATTCTTTTCTTATTATAGAACTGGATATACTCTCAACTTTCTTGAAAAAGAGATTCATAGGTTTTGAAATGATACAAACGATATACTTCTTCCTTTAACGTCCCCCAGAATGCTTCAATTGGTCCATTATCGATACATCTTCCAGGACGGGACATACTATGTGTTATTTGTCCTTTCTCTATAAAGTGCTTAAAGAAATGAGAAGTATATTGGAATCCTCTGATCACTATGAATCATTGTTTTTGTGGGAATTATCTTCCTTTTTATTTGATTAAAAGTATCTTTAACGATTTGATTATTGTTTTTGCTTTAGATATTTGATATGCAACTATTTTTCTTTGTGCCATAATCTCAAAACAGCACTTAAATAAGCTTTTGTCTCCCTTTCCATACTTCAATTCAGTGATATCCGTTAATAGTAGAGCCATTGGCTCATATTCTTTCTTAAATTCTCGATTTAAAAATATTAGCTGCAGTGTATTCTTCAGTGTTCGGTTTATAACGATAACGTCGTAGTAACTGCCTTTTAATCCCATTAGTTTCATAAGACGCTTTGAATACATTTATGATTCACTTTTTGCATTTCTATAATAGTTTAAATAGATTGTGATACGACGATATCCATATATACCTTGAACAGATTCATATACTTCGTGTATTAATTCCATTAAACGACGTAGTCGTTTTTCAGATTCCGAAGGGACACGATTTAACCATTTATAATAGCCAGCTCTACTGACTTTTTAACACTTTTACATAATAGAGTAATATGGAAATCCTCTTTTACTTAATTTTTAATCGTTTGATATTCCGTTTCAAAATCTCGTTTGGCAAACATCAACTCGCTTTTCCACTTCTTGTAATTTTTTAGTGCGGCATTTTTCTGTTTCTAAATATTCGTTTCATGCCTTTATATTGCCATTTCTGACGAATACGCTCAGTTTCTGTCTGTATATTTTCTGGTTTTCGTTTCCCTCGACTGTCTATTAATCCATCAGGACCATATTTTTGATATTTTTTTACCCATTGATACACCAAGTTGTAAGAAACGTTATATTTCTGTGCGGTTTGTTTATAGTTTAATTGATTTTGAATACAGTCTTTGACGATAAGGATTCTTTCTTCGTGCGTTGTTTTCTATATTTCAGTGTACACCTCTGGCTTAGGATCGTGAGGCCTTCGTGGCCTCACCATTAGTATACTTAATAATCCAATTTCGTACAGTTCTAGCAGAAGGAATTTTTGTATTTTTCTTGCGATTACTCTTAAATAGGTTTTTCGATTCTAAAAACTCTTTAACCACTTTTTCTTTAAATTCATTTGTATAAGTGTTAGAACCCGTCTCGATCTTCTAATGCAGAAGGTCCATATGCTTTATAGTTCAAAAAATACATATTAAATGCTCCAGGTGAAATCTTTAAACCATATTCACTACGCAGCTCACGAAAAGGCACACCATCTAAATACAATTCTATGAATCGTTCTAATTCTTTTTGCAGTATGTTTCTTAACCAATCTAAAAAATACCCCTCTAAAAGTAGTTTACTTTTAGTGTCTACTTTTAGAGGAGCATATCACTGTAGCATATATGTTACTTTTTACTTTTTGCAAAAATTGCACTAAAAAACGCTATTCATTTAATGAATAACGTCTTTTTAAAAATATATAGTTTTGTGTATAAGTCAGATTCTTCAAATCTTCTTTTTTTCTGTTGGGGATTTTGTTAAATCAACCTTAACTGCACTTATTAGTTAAATCTACTCTCAAAAATTAAATAAATTACAGGAATTCTAAAAAGTAATAATCATTAACTTATAAATTATATATTATTTTAGAGGTTTATATTCAATAAGTTCATCTTTTAGGATTATTTCTTATTTCTTCAGAAAAATTATTTTTCAATTTTTAGGCCTTTTTGACTCAAAACACCAATTTTCGTTGATATAACAACATTTCCGTCTAGAAAAACAAAAATCCCGAAATTCACTTATAAGTGAATTTCGAGTTTCGTATTTTACTGTTTATTTTGTTTCAATTTATAGTTCGCGTAGAGTTTCAACGTAATCGTTCCAAAGATTGCTACTGTTAATAAGTTGATGATACTTGCAATCCAGCCTTGCGTAAATACAACTGCTGTGGAGCTTTGATAGAACAATACATCTAACGTTGGCGCAATCAATCCAAAAATGGCAATATTTACCACCGCTTGGACGACATTGAAACGCACCATGTCATGTCTTGAAAAAGACTCCTTGACGTAAGCTATTGCGACGAATCGCGAATCCAAATACAAATCCTAACGCACCTGTACTTAACGCCCATGATATCCATAAGTGGTCCGTATAGATTAAATCAAATAATACATGCCCAGTAAAACCGACAATGGCTGCTGGAATAGCGCCTGCAACACCTGCAAAGAGTGCAAGGTATCCATATGCCAATTGAATATATACTCCCTCAATTGGTGTTGTAATCGACGTTAGTAACATTAACGTTGTCATAATTCCAATCCCAATAACGGTATAGAGAATTGTTTTAAACAGTCCGTCTTTCACAATACCCCTCCTTTGCCTATTTCGATGTTGGCTCTTCTCCAATAATTCGTACTTCTGGTTCTAGAGCGACGCCATCTTTTTCTAAAATCACTTTTTGAACATAGCGGATTAAATCCATATAGTCCGTTGCTGTTCCGTTATCAATATTCACCATAAATCCGGCATGCTTTTTAGACACTTGCACGCCACCGATTTGATATCCTTGAAGTCCAGCATCTTGGATTAATTTTCCTGTAAAATGCCCTTGGGGACGTTTAAACACACTTCCACATGAAGGATACTCAAGCGGTTGTTTACTTTCACGTAAATGCGTTAATTCCGCTACTTTTTGGTCAATCTCTTCTTGATTTCCTTCAGCTAAACGGAATCCCACTTCAATCACAAGATCTCCTGTCTTTTGAACGAGGCTATGACGATAGCTAAAGTCTAACTCTTCGTTTGTGTACGTTTTGAATTCCCCATCAGGAGTAATGACTTCCACGTACTCAACGACTTCACTCACTTCACCGCCGTAAGCTCCAGCGTTCATGAAAATGGCTCCGCCGACACTTCCTGGAATCCCACAAGCAAATTCTAAGCCTGTTAATCCATTATTCGCCGCTTCTTTTGACACATCAATTAAGGCCACTCCGCCTTCAGCGACGATTTGTGTACCAGATACTGTTAAATGAGACATGTCGTTTAACATAATCACAGCACCGCTAATTCCGCCGTCTTTAATGATCACGTTCGATGCATTTCCTAAAATCGTCGTTGGAATATTATGTTCACGAAGCCAATGCATCACTGCGCTTGCTTCTTTTTTATCTTTTGGAAAAATCAGAATGGCAGCACGGCCACCTGTTTTTGTAAATGTATAATTTTTAAGTGGTTCGTTGTAAAAAACTTTTACATCCGGAAACTCTGTTGAAAATACAGTATAATCCATATTCTTCTCCTTATTCGTAATCCTTTTAATACTACTATTCTCACACGATTACGTCAACTATTTGGAAGGTTTAGCCCTTACGCTTCCCATTCTTGTAATAGTTGGTGCACCATTTGCGCAGAACGTTTTCCAGCTTGAACGATAAACGTATCAAAATCAACCGCAGACGTTCCACGTTCTGGAATATCGGAAATGGCACGAATCACGATAAATGGAACTCCAAACGCGTGACAAGCTTGGGCAATCGCTGCCCCTTCCATTTCAGAAGCCATCACATCTGGGAAGTGTTTTAAAATATGTGTTCTTTGCTCATGAGTATGGATAAAGCTGTCAGACGAAACGATAAGGCCTGTATGGCTCTTTAAATCCACCTTAGCAATCGCCTGTTCAATCGACGGTAAAAAGTCTTGATTCATGGCAAAACGCGCTGGCATGCCCGGCATTTGCCCGTAAACGTAATTAAAGGCTGTCACGTCAGCATCACAATACGCAAGTTCTGTTCCAATGACAATATCTCCGATTTCAAGAGAAGTGCCAAAACCACCAGCAGAACCCGTATTAATGACCAAGTCTACACCGAAGCGGTCGATTAAGATTCCTGCAGCGAGTGCAGACATTACTTTTCCGATTCCTGATTGGACTAGGACAATCGACTTTTCTTCAAGTGTGCCTTCGATAAATTCCCAGTTGGCAACGGTTGTTCTTTTTGCAATCGTCATTTCTTCTTCAAGGAGACGTTTTTCTTCTTCCATTGCCGCAATTATTCCAAATTTCATTCTTTCACCTCATCCTTATCGTTCAATCTGTTTCGCCATCAAGACAATATCTTCATATCCGTCACCGATTTTTACGCCGTTCTTAAGGCGGCCTTCTTCTTCAAATCCACACTTCTCATAAAGTCGGCGTGCTTTATTATTCACGGCTACTACCTCGAGTTCAACACGACCAAGCGTTGAGTATTCTGCCACCCAATCCAGCATTTCTTCCATCATCACGGTCGCAATACCTTGACCCCAGTAGGACTTCAATACGCTAATTCCTAATTCACCACGGTGTGAGAATTTAGGATGCAAACTTCCCGCAATCGAACCGACTGCAATAATCTCGTCTCCATCTTTTGCCAGTAACATATATTGGTTTTCGTTCTCATAGAGAGATTCAATAAATAATTCTTCTTGAGCCACAGAATACTTCAACCCTTCTGGTCCAAAGGAAAGAAAATCCGTTTCACTGCCTACTTTTTTACTATAATCTAATAACGCTTTAGCATCATCTTTGACTGGAAGTGCAAATGTAATTTCTCGTTCTTTACTCATCTGTTGCCTCCAATTTTTTGATAAATTCTTCGTACTCTTTTCCGTGTGGGACTAGACGAATCACACGTTCAGACTCGCCTTCTCCAACGCGATCGATTTGAACTTTTAAGAATGCAGAAGGAAGTTCATCTTCGATATACTGCGCCCATTCAACGACGCACACACCACCCGCATAGAAGTACTCTTCGAGGCCTACTTCGCTGGCGCCACCACTTTCTTCGATACGATACATGTCCATATGAAATAGCGGAAGTCGCCCTTTACGGTATTCACGAATCAATGTATACGTAGGGCTCTTAATGACACGGTCGATGCCTAAACCAACAGCGATTCCTTTTGTAAGAGTCGTCTTTCCAGCGCCTAAATCGCCTTCTAGAATGACGCAACTATTTTCAAATAACGCTTCACCTAGACACTGTCCTAGCGCCATTGTCTCCTCTTGTGATGTTGTATGTACTTCAAACATGATGCTACTCCTTCAAACTTGGTTCTGTTGTCTGGCATAAAAAAAGAGCCAAGACAAACTGTCTTAGCTCATTATAGCATATTTCACTTATTTTAGAACGCGTCCTAAAAATTCTTTCGTACGGTCTACTTGTGGGTTTTCAAAGATTTGTTCTGGAGTTCCTTCTTCAGCGATAACCCCTTTATCCATGAAGACAACACGGTCGCTGACTTCTTTGGCAAATCCCATTTCGTGTGTGACAACGATCATTGTTAGCCCTGTGTGCGCTAAGCTTTTCATTGTTTCTAACACTTCATTTACCATTTCTGGGTCAAGTGCTGAAGTTGGTTCGTCGAAAAGCAATACATCTGGTTCCATTGATAATGCACGTGCGATAGCTACACGTTGTTTTTGACCACCTGATAATTGACGAGGTTTTGCATTGATGTACGCAGCCATTCCTACTTTTTCAAGGAATTCTTTTGCGATTTTCTCTGCTTCCTCTTTTGATTTTTTCAACACTTTCATTGGTCCAACAATACAGTTTTCTAACACGTTCAAGTTGTTAAACAAGTTAAATTGTTGGAACACCATTCCTACGTGAGTACGATATTCGTAAATGCTCTTGTCATGTTCAAGAATATTTTGGCCATTGTAGTAGATTTCGCCTGAAGTTGGTTTTTCAAGTAAGTTTACACAACGTAAGAGTGTTGATTTACCAGAACCACTGGAACCGATAATCGTTACTACTTCCCCTCGTTTTACTTCAAAAGAAATATCTTTAAGAACTTCATTAGTACCGAAAGTTTTTACTTTAAGTTTTTGAATGGAAATTACTGCTTCGCTCATTATGCATTTCCTTTCTGTCTAGTTTTTTCTTCGACTGCTGACATTGAGTTTGAGTTCAATGGATCTGAGTAAATCACTTCATAGTTATCTGGACCATCTAATTTACGCTCGAAGTAACGTAAAATACGAGTCACTGTGAATGTCATGATGAAGTATAAAATTAATGTGACAAAGAATGTATCGAAGTAACGGAAGTTTTGACCGGCAACTGTTTTTGTCGCAAAGTACAATTCTGATACAGAAATTACGTTCAATACAGAAGTATCTTTGATGTTGATAACGAACTCGTTCCCTACTGCTGGAAGGATGTTACGGAGTACTTGTGGGAAAACAACATAGCGCATTGTTTGCCAGTGTGTCATACCGATCGCTTGGCTGGCTTCAAATTGTCCTTGGTCGATAGAGATAATCCCACCACGAACGATTTCTGACATATAAGCCCCTGTGTTAATTGATACGATGAAAATCGCAGCAAATGTTACATCTAAATTGATACCAAACATTAATGCTGTTCCGTAGTAAATTACCATCGCTTGTACGATCATCGGTGTTCCACGGAAAAATTCTGTATAGCAGTTTAAAATGATAACTGCAATTTTTAAGAGAATACGTTTAGGTCCTTTTTCTGGTAGTGGAATTGTTTTAACAAATCCGATGAACATCCCGATTAAAGTTCCAATAATTGTACCAATAATCGAAATATATAGTGTAATCAAGCACCTGTTAGAAACATTTGCCAGTTCTGTTGAATGATTTTTACAATCCAATCAATACTCATTTATTTTCCTACTTTCTGTATTTAATGTATGTATACGCCACACGAGGTGGCGGTGTGTTATGTTTGTGCTTTGCTTACTGCCTGTAGTTGAACTCGGGCTCACATTCTGTGAAGTTGAGTTCGGAAAAGCAGAGGCTCAAGCCTTTCGAGGTTAGTCCGCACGACTGCAAGCAGTCCCTTGCGGCTAACCTGCGAACCGTCATCGCCTCTGAACGCATTTCCTCACATCCTGATTATTCCGCTGCAGGTTGGTTTTTAATAGCATCTTGCATGATTTGTTGACGTTCTTCGCTAGAGATTGTTTTTAATGCTTCGTTGATTTCTTTTGTTAATGGGCTATCTTTTTTAACACCAACAGCTGTTTGTGTGTCTTCTGGTGATGCTTTGAAGCCATCTGTTAATTTAACCATTACGAAGTCGCTGTTTGCTGCTTGAGCAGAAATTGCTTCTGGTAATTCAGAAACGTAAGCGTCGATTGTTCCTGCTTGTAAAGCCACACGCATTGCTGGGAAGTTATCCATAGCAGCTTGTTTGTCAACACCTGTAATTTGGTCGATTACTGAGTAGTGGAAAGTGTTTAATTGAGCTGTTACTTTTGCACCAGCAAAATCTGCTAATGAAGTAGCGTTTGCATATTTAGAACCTTTTTTAACCACTAATACTAATTGTGAATCATAGTAAGAATCTGTAAAGTCGATTGTTGCTTTACGTTCTTCTGTAGGACTCATACCAGCAATGATCGCATCTATTTTACCTGAAACAAGCGCTGGTGTTAAGCCATCCCACTCAGTTTTTACAATTACTAATTCTTTTCCTAATTGTTTAGCCACACGTTTCGCGATTTCAACGTCGTAACCGCCAGCATATTGGTCAGTTCCTTGAATTTTCACAGCACCGTTTGAGTCATCTTTTTGAGTCCAGTTAAATGGTGGGTATCCTGCTTCCATCCCAACCACTAATTGGTTTTGGTTTGCTGTCCCTTGGCTAACAGGTGTGCCACACGCTGCTAATCCTACTGTCATTAAGCTAAAAGCTGCAATTGCGCCTAAAATTTTTCATTTTCTTTCTCTCCTTCTCGATTATCAAACTGGTTCTCTCATAACACACAAAAAAGGAACCACGAACAAAAGCCGTGATTCCTCATAAAAAGTCATAAGTAGTCATTCTTTTGCCCGGTAATTGATTGCACTTCATGAGTATCTGGGCAGATATCATGACAGTGGCTGACCTATTATGACCAGCCCCCAACGTTTTTCACGTTTCAGCGAAATCCCTTTCCAGTTTCCTGTACTCTTGTCATTCGCACCTCAGTTCAATAACCATTTGATTTAATTGATGAAAATAAATTAACATACATTTTTCTTGAAAGTCAACATATATTTTTCATTTTTGAAAATGACTAACAAAAATATAATTAATATTATATTTCAAACGAGACTCGCTTACATGCTTATACGCAGTAGCTGATTGGATAAAGCCTCATCACTCGTGATTTTGCTTTATCCTAATCAACTGCTGCAGAGTAAGACTACGAAGAAAATAGGACTACACTGCCAGTCCTATTTTTCTTCTGTCTTACTCCCAAAGGTGAGAAGACTCATAGAGGGCTCGAGCCGTACAACATTCACAGCTATTATAAAAATCCGCAAGGATTTGGAGTATTACTCTCCTTTCTCCTCCACTACCAGGTTGCCTTAGAAATGATCATTTTTCTGCACTAAAAAATAAATGATTACGAAGGAACTTCGAGTTTCTATAATCGCAGTGGTGAGGAATCGTATCAAATGCGAATTAGTAGGAGTTAGGAATTTATTCCATACTCCTACTTTGAGGCTTTGAAGGTGAGAGACTTCAGGCTCGAACCGGTACCCCACTACAGCGATTATAAAAGAAACCGAAGGTTCCGAAGTAATCATTTATAAAATATCTTTTTCTAAGCACAAAAAAGAGTGCCTCATTTCTGAGGCACCCTGTTAGATGAATTATTTATTCACGTTTTCCCATTGCCAGTTCACAACTTCAGGAATATCTTCCCCGTGTTCACGGATGTAGCTGTGGTGGAATTCCATAGTTTCGTCCATTTTCGCAGCAAATTCGCTAGCTTTGTCGCCGTATACAGCAACTGCAGCGTCTTTAGCAACGTGGAAGCGGTCCATTTCAGATAATACACGCATATCGAATGGAGTTGTGATATCTCCGTTTTCACGGTATCCGTGGATATGAACGTTATGGTTGTGACGATCAGAAGAATAAGTCACGAATCATACCTTCATAACCGTGGAAGCAGAATACAACTGGTTTGTCAGTAGTAAATAGTTTGTCGAATTCTTCATCAGATAAACCACGAGGGTCCACTTTTGGAGAACGTAATTTCAAGATATCTACTACGTTGATGAAGCGAATCTTCAATTCTGGGAATTGTTTGTGCAAGATTGAAATACCTGCTAATGCTTCAAGTTAGGTTCTAGTACCTGCAGCAGCACTAATACGTCTAGTTCTTCTCCTTCTTTCACTGTTGAAGCTCAATCAATTACTTTTGTAACCTTCACGTACTAATTCTTAGCTTCTTCTACTGAGTAGAATTGTGGACGTGGGTGTTTTTGAAGAAACGATTAAGTTAATTTTATCTTCTGAACTTAAAAGCTTTCAGCCATAACAGCCATTAAGCTGTTTGTATCTGCTGGTAAGTATTCACGAACGAATTCAGGTTTTTCTCAGCTAAATGTGTTAATAAACCCTGGATCTTGGTGAGTATATCCATTGTGGTCTTGTTGGAACACTGTTGATGTTGCAATTAAGTTTAATGATGGATAGTTTTACGCCATGGAGCGTGAGTTTTTAGCTTTACGTAACCATTTGAAGTGTTGAGTAATCATTGAGTCAACTACACGTAAGAATGATTCGTAAGATGCGAAGAATCCGTGACGACCTGTTATACACTATACCCTTCTAAGAATCACTTCAGCTTGGTGTTCCGATAATTGTGAGTCAATTACCGACCAACTGGTGAAATCCATTCATCGTAGCTTTCGTCACGACGACCAACCCATTGACGGTTAGTTGCTTTCGAGAGACTTCGTTTAGACGGTTAGATTTAGTTTCGTCTGGTCCAAAGATACGGGAAGTTATCTGGGTTTGCTTTTTACTAAGTCAGCAGCAAATTTACCAAATTCAATCATATCTTTGTTTTGGATAGCACCTGGTTTTTAGATGTATCGATTGCATGTTTAGTCCAATCGGTAATTTCCATTGGTTTTACAACCCCTGCGTTAGTGATTGGGTTCATGCTCATCGACGTGGGGCCTTTTAGGAGAAATTTCAGCAATTTCTTCAACTAATTTACCATTTTCATCGAATAATTCTTCTGGACGGTATGATTTCAACCAGTCAACTAATGCATCGATGTGTTCCATAGCTTCTCCTGATACTGGAATTGGAACTTGGTGAGCACGGAATCCACCTTCGATTGGTTCGTGGTTCCATTCTTTTGGACCCTGTCCAACCTTTAGGAGTACGTACTACTAATGACTGGCCAATGTGGCATTGTAGCTTCTTCGGCGCTCTTAGAACGAGCTTCTTTTTGAATCGCTTGGATTTTTTCAATAGCTTCATCTAATTTAGCAGCCATTAATGGGTGAACTTCTTTAGGATCTGTTCCTTCTACGAAGATTGGATCCCATCCTAAACCGTTGAAGTATTGAGTTAATTCTTCATCAGTACGACGAGCTAAAATAGTTGGGTTGTGGATTTTACCACCGTTTAAGTAAAGGATTGGTAATACTGCACCATCGTTTACTGGGTTGATGAATGTGTTTGAGAACCAACCAGCTGCTAAAGGACCAGTTTCTGCTTCACCGTCACCGATAACTGCAGCAGCAATTACGTTAGGATTATCTAAAACAGCACCTGTAGCATGTGATAATGAGTAACCTAATTCTCCACCTTCGTGAATTGAACCAGGAGTTTCTGGAGCAGCGTGAGACGCAATTCCTCCAGGGAATGAGAAGATTTTACATAATTGTTTGAACCCTGCTTCATCTTGAGTGATTTGTGGGTATAACTCTGTGTAAGATCCATCTAAGTAAGAGTTAGAAACCATTACTTGTCCACCGTGACCTGGTCCTTCAATGTAGAACATATCTAAGTCATATTTATTAATAGCACGGTTTAAGTGTGCGTAAATAAAGTTTTGTCCTGCGATTGTTCCCCAGTGTCCGATTGGATGAAGTTTAACGTCTTCTTTTTGGATTGGACGACGTAAAAGTGGGTTATCTTTTAAGTACATTTGAGCTATCGAAGATGTAGTTTCGCTGCACGCCACCAAGCATCCACTTTTGCTAAGTATTCTGGTGTATCAAATTGTGTCATGTGTATTTGTCTTCCCTTCTTATTTTTGGCTTCTAAAGAAATTCGAAAATGGCGTTTCAAAAATCCTTCTTTTATTTACCGCAAAGTATTTACCATACCGAATTACGGGTGTCAAGAAGAATAACTAAAACGGTCATTGTTTTGATGTCTTTCGATTATCTTTAGGAAATATTCCTGTTTTTAGACCGTATTTCTACTAATCCAAAACGTTCATAATCACATTTATTTGACTATTTCAACTCGAATATTGATCATAACTCATCATCGAGTACTCTATTTTACCATTTTTTATGTTCATTCTGCAATAAAACGTTCATAAAAAGTCAGATAGGATCAAAAAAACCGAGGTGAAATTCCTCGGTTTTTCTATCTCAATAGGGCTCATTAAGATTTTTATTTAAAATATTGTAGAAATTCTCCGTATCCCTCTTCTTCCAACTTAGCAACTGGAATGAAGCGAAGAGATGCAGAATTGATGCAATAACGAAGGCCGCCTAGTTCTTTTGGACCATCTTCAAAGACGTGTCCTAAATGCGAATCCGCTTGACCACTTCTAACCTCTGTTCTCTTACGGTTTAGTTTGTAATCTTCTTTTTCCGTTAGTGTTGTATTTTCAATTGGTTTTGAAAATGATGGCCAACCGCAACCAGCATCAAATTTATCTTTTGAGCTGAAAAGAGGCTCTCCGCTGACGATATCTACATAGATTCCATCTTCATAGAAATCATCATATTCTCCTGAAAAAGGTCTTTCTGTGGCTTCGTTTTGAGTCACTTCGTATTGAATTTCTGTTAATCGTTTTTAGTTCTTCTTTTTGAAAATTCATCAGTGGTTTCTCCTATTCAAATTGTTGTCGTTTCGACTGATGCTGGATCTTGAATTCTCTCTGAAGAGGTGTTCCAAGTCCTTATTCGTTAAATGAACGAGTACGGGTCTGCCGTGCGGACAGTTATACGGATTTTTACATTTGGCTAAATCCACTAATAACTGACGTGCTTCCCATTCACTTAAGTGGTGGTTCGCTTTAATCGATCCTTTACAGCTCATCATAATCGCTGTGGCTTCTCTTAATTTAGCAACCGTAATCTTCTCGTCGGCTAAGATAAAGTCGATAATTTCTTCGATAATCGCCTTCTCCTGCCCTTTCTTAATCCACGCTGGATGCGATTGAATTTGGAATGTATTTTGCCCAAATGGCTCCATCTCGATTCCAAACTCCTCTACAAGAGGTAATCGCTCTTCCAACTTCACACTGTCCTTCTTCGAGAACTCTAGCAAAATTGGCACCATCAATGGTTGACTGACTCTACCTACTTGACCAATTTCCACTTTAAACTGCTCGTATTTGATTCTCTCTTGCGCGGCATGTTGGTCAATCATATACAAGCCTTTTTTCGTTTTGTGCAAATAAGTATGTCCCATGCATTTGTCCAAAATAATGTAATTCTGGGAATTCTTTTTCAAAGGGTTGAGAGTCAATTTTCTCAGCCAACTTCAAGTAGTCTGCATGGTCATCATGGCTATCCACGAGTTCTTCTTGTTCGACAGGTTCAACTGCCTGACTTACTTGAATAGGCGCATCATCGACTGGTAAAACTTCCACTTCTTCTCTTACGTTTTCAGTATAAGAAGGTGTTTCTACACGCGGCGATTCCACAATTGGTGTCTTCAATTGCCACTCTAAAGTTTGTTGCACTGGTTTTGGGGCTTCTACGCGGTTTTCTTTGCGTTTGAAGGACAAGTCTTCAATCGATTCAGGAATGCGTTGTACGCCTTGTATTGCCTCTCTAATCGCCTTTTGAATCACCTGTGAGAGTTCTTGTTCCTTACTGATTCGAACTTCTTGTTTCGTTGGATGCACGTTCACATCGACGAGTTGCACGTCCATTTCAATCGAAATAATCGTAATCGGGAATCGTCCCACCATCAATGTAGATCCGTATCCAAGTGTAATAGCCTTTGCGATTGCCATATTGCGGATTGGTCGTCCATTAATGAAAATTGATAAGTAATTGCGGTTCGAACGTGTGAGTTCTGGGAGCGACGTATATCCAGAAACTTTGAAATCTTCGTCTTCCCCATAAAATGGTAACATCTTACGAGCGTTCACTGGTCCAATATTTCCGGCAACTGCTTGCAATAAGTCTCCCTTACCAGAAGTTTGTAATAACAGATTGCCGTCATTTTTTAAAATAAAGGCAATTTCTGGGTGACTAAGAGACGCTTTACTCACCACATCGGTAATGTGCGCTAATTCCGTCTGTAGTGTTCGTACGAATTTCAACCGTGCTGGTGTGTTATAAAACAAATCTTCAACAAGGAAAGTCGTTCCTTTTAACGGTGGAACGGTCTTCTCTTCTTTGATTTCACCAGACTCAATCTTTAACTCAACGCCGCTGTCTTCTCCTGTAGAAGTCGTCAGCGTCACTTTCGATACGGCCGTAATACTCGCTAAGGCTTCACCACGGAACCCGAGTGTACGGATTCTAAAGAGTTGTTCTGGCGAATAGAGTTTACTCGTTGTATGGCGTTTAATCGACATACGAGCATCCTCTTTCGTCATCCCGATTCCGTTATCTTGGATGCGAATCTTGCGAAGTCCACTCTCCTCGATTTCAATCTCGATACGAAGTACTGCCAGCGTCAATCGCGTTTTCGAGGTAATTCCTTTTACTACAGAAGAAGGACGTGTCTGATCACTTCCCTGCTGCAATTTGGTTTGTCAGTAATGTACTTAATTCTTTAATTGTTCCCATACACTACTCACCCTTTTCCATTTGTTGCTGTTTATACAGGATGTTCATTGCATCCATTGGCGTCATACTCATTAAGTTTAATCCTTTAAGCTCGTGAGACCCATTCAGGTACGCTTTCGTTTCTTCTTCAAAGGCGATACTTGTTCCACGTGGGTACTATTGTCACTTTGCAGCCCCTTTAGCTTCTAAATGATTTAAAATCGTGCTCGCATTTTTCAACAGCTCTGTAGGAAGTCCAGCCAGCTTCGCCACATGAATTCCGTAACTCTTATCGGCAGGCCCTTCTAATACTTTATGCAAGAAGACCACTTCGCCATTTTCTTCAACGGCTCCCACATGCACATTGCGTAAATCCGCGTATTTTTCACTGAGTCGTGTTAACTCGTGATAGTGCGTTGAGAATAGTACTTTTGCTGTTAAATGCTCGTGAATATACGTGATGATGGCTTCAGCAAGCGCCATTCCATCATAAGTAGCCGTTCCACGTCCGATTTCGTCAAACAATAGCAAGCTTGTTTCATCTGCATTACGTAGTGCGTGGTTTGTTTCCATCATCTCTACCATGAACGTACTTTGGCCCGAAATTAAATCATCGGCCGCTCCGATACGGGTAAAGATTTTCGTGAAGACTGGAATCGTTGCACTCTTAGCAGGTACAAAACATCCGATTTGCGCCAAGATCACACAGAGCGCCAATTGTCTCATGTAAGTTGATTTACCGGACATATTCGGACCAGTAATGAGAAGAATATGCTCGTCTGGACTCATTGAAATGCTGTTTGGAACATACGTTGATTGTCCCATGACCTTTTCAACAACCGGATGACGACCATCTTCAATCCAGAGTCTACGGTTCTTCATCAGAGTGTAGGCTTCACTAGGTGATATCGTTCGCTCACTACACGCTGAAAGCTTGTAAGACGTCGATGCGTTGCGACCGTCTTGGCTGGTGTTGCAATTGAGCGGTATAATGTTTCACTCTGTTCACGCACTTCTACGAATAATTGATATTCGAGGGGCGCTTGATTTTTCTTCTGCTTCCTAAAATGAGCGTTTTCTCTCTGCTAATTCAGGTGTAATAAAACGTTCCGCATTCGCTAGCGTTTTGTTTACGCTCATAGCGGCTACTATCGAGTTTCGATAGATTCGATTTTGTCACTTCGATATAGTACCCAAACACCTTGTCAAAACTCAATCTTCAAATGAACTGAGTGCCTGTTTGCTCACGTTCTTGTTGCTGGAGACGCAACAATCCATTCTTTTTCCGTGTTTCATCGTATCGCGATACGTATCGAGTGTAACGTTATATCCCGAACGAATAATATTTCCATCCGAAATCGTAAGCGGCGCATCCTCATCGATGGCATGGTCGATTAAATCATATAACTCAGGAATATCGAATAAGTTTTCTCCAAGAGCACTCCATTCTTTAGAATCAAGCTATCGACAATCGATTTAAAGATTGGCACTTGTCCAAAGTGTTTGTTTCAGTTGCAAGAGGTCACGCGCATTGGCAGTTCAAAGGGACACTTTCCAACGATACGTTCTAAGTCATACACACGTTTCAATGTTTCGATAAAGTCTGTACGTTCAAAGTAATGTTGGTTCAATGTTTCCACTAGTGCATGGCGTTTTTGAATGGCCCTTCTAATACAAGTGGTTTTTCAAGCCATTGTTTGAGGAGTCGTCCACCACTCGCTGTTTGCGTCTCGTCTAAGAACCAGAACAGCGACCCGCATAGTTTTTCGGTTGCACGGATTGTCGTTGTTAACTCTAAGTTACGCTTCGTTTCGTAATTCATCGTTAAATAGAATTCACTTTGATACGCTTGCGCCTTTTTGTAAGTGAGAAACTTCTCTTTTGATGGAGTTTCAAATAGCTGAGTAGGTTTTGTACACAACGAACAGAAGCTTCATCTTCTAGTTCTGAGACTAAGTCTGTGTACAGTCTTCGGTATCAATTTCATCTTTGTCAATTGTTGAAATCAAGATTTGCATGCTATAAAAGAGATGTCGAAGTTCTTCTGTCACATCGCTATCGACAAGAACGACTTCACGACACACTCAAGCTGAGCATTCACTGCGCACTTCTTCCTAAGTTCCTCAGGTTGTGTCACTTTCAATTCCCTGTTGACACATCCACATACGAGAGTGCAAATCGTTTCCCAACAAGCGGTAAAATCGACACTCAAATAATGGTTTTGATTTTTGCGCTTGGTATTCTCTGTATAGGTCCCAGGCGTCAGAAACTTGAACAACATCTCGCTTCACCATTCCCTTTGTTAGCTTTGGATCTTCCAATTGCTCACAGATGGCTACTTTCTTTTCCAAGTTCAATCAGTGTTTTAATATATTCTTTGCGGCATGATGAGGAACCCCACATTGGAGATTGGGTCCTCTGCATTTTTATTTCGACTGGTTAGTGTAGTTTCGAGAAGTCGCTGCTTCAATCGCATCATCATAAAACAATTCATAAAAATCACCTAGTCGATAGAGCAATAAGCAATCAGGATACTTTTCTTTAATCGAAAAATACTGTTGCATCATCGGTGTGTGTTTCGTTTTTTGTGGCATTTCTGACTCTCTTTCTAATCTTTTTATTCAAAAAATGGTGCATCTGGCGTAATGCTGAAATCGGTTGAATCTGATTTCGCCATCCCCGTTTTATCATCAATATCAATCAAACAAACGCAGCTTAGCTGGCCTTCATCGTCTTCAGCCACTTCAAATCGTGCTGGTAATTGATTGAGGAACTTCGTAATAATAATGTCGCGGTCCATTCCGAGAATTCCGTTATACGACCTGTCATCCCCATCACACAAGAAGGCAGTCCCTTGTGGAAGAACGCGCGCGTCGTTTGTAGGCACATGTGTATGTGTTCCAACGACGGCAGATACTTTCCCGTCTAAGTACCAAGACATTGCTTGTTTCTCACTCGTTACTTCGGCGTGGAAGTCGATAAAGATAATTGGTGTTCTCTTTCTAGCTTCTTCAACCGCCTCTGTAATTTTTTGCAAAAGGATCGTCCAATGTGTTCATAAAGACGCGTCCTTGCAGGTTAATCACAGCCACCTCTTTATCATTACATTTTACATAAACGATTCCTTTTCCTGGAACGCCTGCTGGATGAGTTCAGCGGGCGTACCATTTTTGTGGCATCTTCAATGAAAATCAAAAATCGCTTTGTTATCAAAGGCATGATTCCCACGCGTTACAACGTCTGCACCAGCCTGCAATAACTCCTTATAAATCTTCTCCGTAATTCCTTTTCCATGGGCTGCATTTTCCCCATTAATCACGGTGATTTGCGGTTTATATTTTTCTTTAATTTTTGGGACGTGATGGCGACCATCTCTCTCTCAAGAGAACCGATTAAATATCGCCAACAAATAATAATTTCATAAGAGTGCCTCTTTCTAAATCAATGTAGCTCTATTTTTACCATAAAATAAGGCTAGAAAATACCTAGATACAACTCTATTCTAGTAGCTTCAATTACTATATATGTTAATTTTTACATCACTTGTAATAACACCATATAAATGACCGTTGGGACAAAGATACTAAGCAAAGTATTTACTCCTTCACCACTGCAATAAGACGACAATCGCGACGGCAATGAGTTCAGGAATCCCCAAATGGTGCGTTGATAAACGAAATATCCTTCAAGCAATAAACGACTAGGAATCACGTGATGGCTTGAGGAAGGACCGCCGAAACAAACTGCATACGGCTGGATAAGTTCGTTTGATTACGGAGTACTAGAAATGGGAATAAGCAGAATCGCAAAGGTCACGACTCCACTAGTAATAAGAGCAAGAATAATATACGTATTACTCATTTTCTTCCTCCTTCATTTTGTAGTTTCTCACGTTCGAAAAGTGCAATTAATCCAATCATCGATTTGTCGCTCAAAGGCGCACACAAGGAAATATTGTTTTCCAACAAGAATTAACCAGAAAATGGCGCTGAGCTCCCCTATAATAAACGGGAAGTAGCGGTCTGCCTTCTTCAATTGGTTCACGAGAGTCACGACAAAGAGCGTAAATCATTGAAAAGTCGATTCCTTCTGTTGAAAAACGGAAGAAATTCCCTCGATGACAACCCCAATAATCGTCCTGAGAACCCAATAGCAGTGATTCAACAGCCCGACATAGACCATCACTTGTTCACTGCCTTCTCCTCTTCGTTTGCTTCATCCCTACTAATAGCGAGAAGGTTTCATCTGATAAAGGCGAAGATTAAAATAAAATGCCTTCCACCCTAGTTTTTAAACTTCATCAATAAAGCTAACGCGTAAAATAGCATTCTAGCATTAATAAATAAAGTCATTACTGCAATCATCAAAAAGCTCATCCCTGCGCTCATACGTGAGACAAGAGCAAATTGCATGGATCCAGCATATACAAATACACTTGAAGAAAATAGAAGCCCAAGCAGGAAATTCTTCTTATGACATCAGAAGTGCAAATACAATTCCTAAAAAGACATACCCGAAAACAGATGGGTAAACTAATTGTAAATGCCTGTTTTACATTCTTTCATGCATTCTCCTAAAATAAAAAGATTGAAAGCCCGATATACCCAGACCTTCAATCTCTTATTTTTAACTATTTTTATAAAAGATTTAAATGTATTCACTACATTTTCTACAGTGAATCCTAATGTTTCCATGACTTTTGTTTCCGTTACCTGATAAAACCGAAACGGTCGAGTGTCACAGTTGCCCCATCAAGGCCCAACGTATTGATCCCATCCGAAACTTGCGCCCATTTCAACGGCTACACGTTTACGAACATCGCTTGGTAATACTGATTCGCGATATTCTTTTGGTTGTTCTTCGAACAAGTTCATGGATGGCATTGATACAACAGATACATCAATCCCTTCTTCGGCAGAACTTTTTGCGCTTCAATGGCAAGCGCCACTTCAGAACCTGTCGCAATCAAGATACCTTCTGGAATTATCGCATTTTTGTGGGCTAACCACATATGCCCCCACGTTTCACACCTTCGTATGCTAATTCTTTGTGAGTGCTCTAGAACTGGTAAGTTTTGACGTGAGAGAATACTGAGTACTGATGGACGGTCTTTTTCGTTTCTACAGCCACTTTCCAAGCAGCAGATACTTCGTTACCGTCAGCAGGGACGAATCACGTTTAAGTTTGGAGTTGCACGGAACGCTGCCAATTGTTCGATTGGTTCATGCGTTGGTCCATCTTCCCCAACTCGATTGAGTCATGTGTATAGACGTAAATGGCTGGTAAGTGAGAAATTGCCGCAACACGCATTGCTGCTTTTTAAGTAATCTGCGAATACAGAAGAATGTACCTCCGTATACACGGTTACCTCCATGAAGAAGCATACCGTTCATGGCTGCTCCCATTGCAAATTCACGAACTCCAAACCAGATATTTCTTCCACCGTAATTTTCGTGTGAGAAGTCGCTGTCTGCTTTATTCATTGTATTGTTTGAAGAAGAAAGGTCCGCAGATCCACCCCAGAAGAATGGAATGTGTTTTCCTAATTCTTGAATCGCAGCTTGACTTGTTACACGAGAAGCCATTGCTGGGCTACCAAATTCGTATGAAGGTAATACTTTTTCTAAGTCGACTTCGATGTTTTTTGCAAAGCTATCTTCGAATTCCTTTGCAAGTTCTGGATAAACTTGTTTATAGTCGTCGAATAAAGTTTTCCATTCGTTGTAGTCATTTTCACCTGTTTGCACTAATAATTTGTCGAAACGGTGTTGCACTTCTTCTGGCACTTCAAATGGGCCATATTCCCATCCGTAGTTTGCTTTTGTAGAAGCAATACCGTCAGGTCCTAAAGGAGCCCCGTGAACTTTATGTTCCTTGATTTGGAGCACCGTAACCAATAATCGTTTTTACTTCGATAATCGTTGGTTTTTCTTTTTGGCATTGTGCTTCTTCGATAGCTTCAGCGATTTCGTCTAAATCATTTCCATCTTCAACACGGATATAGTTTCCAGCCTAATCCTTTGAAGCGTTTCTTCACGTCTTCAGTAAACACTTTATTTAATGGACCATCTAAGCAGATGTCATTTGAATCGTATAATACGATTAATTTGTTTAATTTTAATGTTCCAGCTAGAGATGCTGCCTCATAAGAAATTCCTTCCATTAAGTCCCCGTCACCCGCAATACATAAGTGTTGTGGTCTACTACTAGGTAGCCTTCACGGTTGAATTTTGCAGCAAAGGTGCGCTTCAGCCATATCATCCAACAGACGTTAGCAAATCCCTTGCCAAGAGGACCCGTTGTTGCATCTACCCCATCCGTGTCATGCACTTCTAGGTGTCCTGGTGTTTTACTTCCAAGTTGTACAGGGTTTTTCACATCTTCAATCGATGCAGTCATATCCTGATAAATGTAATAAAGCATATAACATTGCAGATCCATGACCTGCTGATAATACAAAGCGATCGCGATCGACCCAAGTAGAACGTTTTGGGTTAACTTTTCAAATATTTAGACCAGTACACTAAGCCAGTGGTGCAGCACCCATTGGTAGTCCAGGGTGTCCTGAATTCAGCAGCTTTGAGATGGCATCCATGCTTGAGTGTACGAGATTGTATTCACTGCTAGTTGATCGGTTTTATCAAACATACAATCACTCCTTAAATATATTGAGTTCCTTTTCGGAACTTACTCTTCTATTTTACTAATCCAAGACTGCTGCAGCACGTTATTTTGCATGATAAATAAAACATAGTAAACCCTTACAAAACACATATTTCTTCATGGTTTTGTATATTTTCGCAAAAATAAAAAGGCTGAGGTACTGCGCCTTCTCTCATCTATTCTGCGTCGCGTTTGATTGCAATCCTTTTTCTTTTTGAATCGCTTTTTAGTTTATCTGGAGTCACGTCATTTCCTTCTTCATCGACGATTTTTAATCCTTCGATGTGGTTACGCATGCCTCCACAGCTTCCAAATACTCTTGACATAGAGTTGTTGTTCTTTTTCTTCCGTTGGAGTTAATTTTTCCTTCTTTTTCTTTTTCGCTAATTCATTAATATGGTTTAATCTGTCAGTAACATTTTGTCATTCCTTTCCTTGGCTTCGTCTCCTAGTGTAGCACGAGACTGACAGTTTTTCCTAAAAATCTGAATTACATACGAACATTTTGTTTGATTTCTGTTTTACAAAGTGTGTTACACTAGTCTCAAAGAAGGAGATGTTCCGATGACAAATTTAAAAAGATTCTGAGACAATTAGATGTATTACAGTTTTATTTATAAAAGTTTCAAGGCACGGTTATCCGCCAACAGTGCGTGAAATTTATAACGCCGTTCAGCTTTCTTCGACTTCAACCCGTTCATGGTCGCTTATCAAGACTTGAGAAAAACGGCTTAGTCAACGTGACCCAAATGCAAACGCACTGCCATTGAGATTAACAATGGCTGGACTCAAAGCAATCGGCGCTAAATCAGCAGGCGATTCAATGCTTCGAATGTGGTAACAGCCGGGTGAGACCAATTCTCGCTGTAGAAGAAGCAAAGTGACTTCTTCCCTATCCCACCAGATTTACAAAATGAGTGCAGATGAGTTTATTCATGCTTCGTATTAAAAGGACAGTATGATTAATGCGGGTATATGATGGTGATTCTGTCATTGTCCGTAAGCAATCAACATGCCTCAAACTGGTGAAAATCGTCATTGCGATGACTGAAGAAGACACTGCAACTTGTAAGAGATTCTATCTTGAAAGCGACCATGTGCGCCTAGCAGCCAGAAACGACACAATGGATCCCTATCATCTTACCGGAACTGTACGATTTTAGGAAAAAGTAGTTGGCTTATACCGCAGTCGTATTTTTCTAAACCACACGAAAACCTCCGTCCATTGTACTGACCCCAAAAAGTTAGACAATTAATTTTAAGCAAAGGATTTAGTTCTGTATTGTACAGGACTAAGTCCTTTTAATTTACTTTTGATTCGTTGTTGTTGTAATAATCAATATAATCGACGATTGCCCCTCAAGTTCCTTTATAGATTTTAAAATGTCTTTTCATAGCCATAAAACATCTCTGAGTTTTAAGAATGCCAGAACGATTCCATCATGCCATTGTCAGTACTCATTACCTTTTCTGGACATAGGGGCTGGATGCCCTTGTCTACTAAAAAGTGTAATGCAAAACTCATGCTGATAGCCTGCCATCCCTAGATCACTGTAGAATAGTATTCTCGTATTGTTCTTCTCTAAAAGCTTTTTCTAGCATATCTTTTACTTGGTTTAAATTCGGTGAAGACGATAGAGAATAAGCTATAATTTCGCTGTTATAACCATCTGAAAATTAGTGATAAATATAGTTTTTGGTTGCTTGTTGGGATAGAAAAATTCCGTAATATCTGTATAAGCACTTTTTCCATCGGTTTTTCAGCTTCAAAAATGGCGTTGAATAATGTTGCGCTTTCTTTCCAACTTCTCCATGATAAGAAGAATACTTACGTTTTCGACGAATACGAGCAGTTAGCTAACATTTTCATCAAACGTTGTACCTTTTTATGGTTCACGATGAACCCACGGTTTCTAAAGCTCAAAGTAATACGAGCGATATCCATAGTACCTTTATGTTCGTTATAAATGGCTTCTCTGTTCGTTTTACGGCCTGATTCTTATCTTCTGGTTTAACTGTTTTAAGTGATAGTAGTAAGTTGAGCGAGCGAGTTTGATAATCTTTAGAAGAATATCTAAACGAAACTCGTGCACTAACTCTCTGACAATCTGCGTCTTTCTTCTTTCTCTTTTTCCTCCTTCAAGCGGAGTTCTCTCAACTTTTAGATGGCATTCTCGCTCTCTAAATACTCATTTCAGCCTAGAGCGTTCTAGTTCAGATCATCTCTTCTGAGTTGTTTCTTTTGACTTACGTCCCATTTTAGGTACTCTCCCTCTTGTTTTCTCAACAATAGTATACTTATTTTTCTTGTATTGTGCGAGCCAGTTGGTAAGCGTACTATGAGGTTGGAGAGTGCGTATTCAGAGAAACTCTATTTTGAGACCACCCATCGATTAAGACTTTATCAATCATTTCCTGTTTTAATGCTGGAGAGTAATAATTATTTCTCCCTTTTTTTACTATTTCCAAACCATATCGATCAATCAATCTAACCATGTATTTAAGACTTGCCTTATTTATGCCATACATATCTGAGAGTTGTTGAAAATAAATCCTTGTTTTCTAAGTTCATAAATTTTGAACTTTATCTTCATAAAGTTAATTTCATAATAAAAAGCACTTAAAGTTAGATTTTCTGTGTCTAACTTTTTGGGGTGCACTCAATCATGGACGGAGGTTATTTTTATTGCATTAAGCTTTTAACGTTACTTTTCCTACTTCTGCTTTACCTTCTACTAAGCCTTCTGTTGCTACCACAATAGATTCCACTTTATCCATATTCGTAAAGAGAACCATCATCGCTGTATCTTTACCAGCTTCTTTTAACACTTCTGGGTCCACAGTCGAGTAATACTGTATGTTCATCCACCTTTTTGGCCAACTGTGACTGTCGTTTTCAAAGGTCGCCTTTTACAATTCAACCATGCTCAGTTCCCATATGCACAAGTACTTCTAACCCACCAGCAGTTTGAATACCTACTGCGTGAAGTGTTGGAAAGACATTTACGACTTCCCCTTTTACTGGAGAAGTAATCACACCACTTGCTGGAATGACCGCAAATCCGTCCCCCATCATCTTCCCAGCGAACACTGGATCATTCACTTGTGTAAATGGGAACAATTTCGCCACCTGCTAATGCAAATACTGGCACTTCTTTTTCTACCTGATTCTTTTTAAAATCCGACATTTTATCGTCTCCTTATTCTGGTTGAATGGCATGTAATGTATTTGAGAAAATCGAGCGTTTGCGTTCCTTATCGATTTCCTTGTAGTAACTATATAAAATATCGACAATGACAAGTACTGGAAATTGCGGTGTAATGGCCGTTCCTTGTTCTAAGGCGTTCTTCATCGCAATCAGCACTAATTCGTCACAATCCTGTTGCAACTCTTCGCTCTTCTTAGAAGTAATCAGAACCGTTTTGGCTCCTTGCTGCTTAGCAATATTCACGGCATTCACAACACTCTCGTTAGCCGACACCGTAATTTCCAATTACTACAGGCAATCTTCATCGACTAATACGCGGTTCATCAGCATCGTATGTGAAATCCGTAATCGCCTCGCAGATCGTCGAGGTCGCGCCGAAACGAAACTTCATCTCCAGCGCTGCTAACCCGCAGCTTCGCTTGACCGTAGATATACGCGCGCAGCCTTGCTGAGCATGTCACACACATGAATCAGCTGTGCTTCATTGATGAGCGAGAAGGATTTGGTTAAGAGGTCTGCGATAATCGTCTAACTTTACAATCTTCGTTAAGTCATTATGCAAGTTTGTCTCTTCTTGCTTCCTTTTTGATAGTCATAAATAAACTGCCTATATCGCTATAGCCCACACTTTTGAGCAAATCGTGTTAAGGATGGAATCAGAAACGAATAAACGCTTTGAGAGACTTCTTGTGCGGATAACGATTCTTTTTCTGGAATCACACCCAAGAAATATTTGGCAATCGTTTTTCAATCGGCGTCAGAGTATCATAAATCGAGTTCAATCATCAGTTACTCTTTTTCTCAAATGACAACATAACCTTTTCCCCTTTGCATTGCTAGCTTCATTATAGCACAGGTTTAGGAAAAGATTTTGCCTTTTCTCAAAAAATAAAAGATGGACTGATTTTAGGGACCAGTCCATCTCAAAAGGTGTTTTTACTGACTAGTCGTCTACACCTAAAATTTCGTTAATATTGTTCTTGTAAAGGACATAGCTTTCGCACCGTAAATAGGCTTGAATACACCTTTAACATCTAAAACATCTACGGCTCCGAGTATCTTTCAACGTTGCTTTGTTTGACTTTTTCAACGTCTTTAACGGATACACGTAAACGAGTGATACAAGCATCTACGTCTTCGATATTTTTCTGCTCCACCTGAGGCTTCGATAATACGAACGCTATCTTGTTTCAAGCTGTCGCGTGTTTCAACAACTGGTTTGTCATCTGATTCTAAAGAATCTTCTAAACGACCTGGAGTTGCTACGTTAGATTGAGTGATGAACCATCTGAATACTACATAGTATGGACCACTCCAGATTAAACCAAATGGAATTTGTAATAACCAGTTTTGTCTTATCGTTGACCTTGTAATACCCCGAATAATGTGAAGTCAATAGCCCCACCAGAGAATGTATTACCAATAGAGATATTTAGAATATCTGCAATGAAGAAACTTACCCCATCAAAGGATGCGTGAGACACATATAATACTGGACTTACGAATAAGAACATGAATTCGATTGGTTCAGTAATACCAGTAATGAATGAGAGTTAATACAACCCCCTAAGAAAGACAACCGCATATTTTTACGACGATCTTTTTGGTACACAGTGATACATTTTGCTAAGCAGGCTGCTGGAAGACCGAAGCATCATTGTTGAGAAACGACCAGCGAAGAGCGAGTTCCATCAGTAAAGTAAACCTACGTGATTTGGATCTGCTAATTGAGCAAAGAGATTTTTGAGCCCCAACAATTGTTTGACCAGCTACGACTTCCCTCCACCTAATTCTGTATACCAGAACATTGGATAAAATCATGTGTGTAATCCGACTGCACCACATAGACGCATTAAGAATCCATATAGAGAATGTACCAATAGGACCTGACTTGTGAGATATATCCACCAGTTGAAACTAATAATTGTTGGAATGGTGGCCATACTAAGAAGAAGATAAGCCCAACAAAGATGAAGCAAATGAGAGTTACGATTGGAACAAAACGGCTACCTACCAGAGAATCCAAGCACTTGTGGTAGTGGATGTTGTTGTGGCAGTTATGTAACCAAACAGTGATTGCCCTACTGATGGCTCCGATAACCCCAGTATCAATAGAAAGCATCTTTTACCCATATCATAATCCTACAAGAGCACTGATTGTAGCAGTCATTACTAAGTAACCCAGTTACCCCAGCAAGTGCTGCAGTTCCTTTGTCACGTTTCGCTAAAACCGATACAGAAGCCCAATACAGAGAAAGAAGTGATAGATTTGCAAAGATAACTTCTAACTTGGCTCATTACTTTAAAAGATTGCTTTATAATACTTCGTTATTTAATACAGGATATGTTGCCACAGTTACCGGGTTGGATAAAGCTCCACCAATCCTAATAACAAACCTGCTGCCCGGTAAAATGGCAATCAGCAACCTTTATAAAAGCCCTTCCCAATTTTTGTAAAAGAATTTAAACAGTGTGGTTTTCCCCCTTAACTATAAATCAGTGATGTTTTAATCTTTTTCTACTTGTTGAATCGCATCAACAAATTTTTCGTGATGAGTTGTGGACGAGTAATCGCTGAACCTACAACGACACTATACGCACCTAACTCAAGCACGTTTCACCTTTTCAGGTGTATCGATAGTGCCTTCTGCAATAGAAGTGGATGTTTTGATTCGTTCTAAAACTGTTCTCAAGATTTCAAAGTCATTTTTCTTCAATTTTGTCGCCTTTACTTTGTTTTGTACTATCCTACTAAAGTACGCTCCGATAAAATCAAAACCAGGTTCATCAGCATGAATCATTTCGTCTACTGTAGAACAGTCTGCCATCAATAATTGATCTGGATATTTTTGCTCTAATTTCCATGATAGAAAATCATCAAGCGTTTGTCCATTTGGTCGAGTCGATGTGGTGGCATCCAGGCAATAATCTCTGGTTTTCACTGCATCATCAATTCGTCAATTTCTTTCATCGTCGCGAGTAATGAGACATCAGCATCATCATAATCACGTTTAATAATTCCAATAACTCGGTAAATCGACAGCCTCTTTAATCGCTTTGATGTCAATCACTGAGTGGCACGAATTCGCTTTCGCTCCTCCTTCCTGTGCAGCAACTGCCGCACTGACCATAATATAATCACTATGTAATGGTTCCGTACGGCAATAGCTCGCATGATACAATTAATTGACATAGTAATCTCGCAAAACAGCCTCCTTCTATGGTAAAACCACTTACATTTTTAGTATACTCACCTTAGAAAACATTTTTCAATATCACACTTATTTTTAGTAACTACTTTCAGAATCAGGTACAAATCACTGAACTATCACACTTTTATAGAAATTACTTTCATCAAAAAGCCAATCTTGTATGAACAAGATTGGCTTTTTCATCTGATCTAATGAGTTGATGCTTGAACGCATAAATCGTTGCTTGCGTTCTGTCCTCTACTCTAATTTTGAAAAGAATATTCGATACGTGAGTCTTCACGGTCTTCAATGTGATAAACAACTCGTCTGCAATTTCTTGGTTGGATTTTTCCTTGTGCGATTAAAGAGTAACACTTCTAATTCACGCTGCGTTAAATCTTCGTGTGAAATGCTGTTGCTTCATTGAATACGATTCACGAGTTTATCCGTCACTTTGCGGCTCAAAACACTCCGTCTCCATTATACGTATCTCAGATAGCTTTTGCGATTTGAGAGGCAGGAAGCTGTTTTAAGATATAGCTCTTTTGCTCCGGCGTTGATGGCTGGAAAAACTTTCTCATACATCAATAAAAAGCTCAGTTAGGATGATAATTTTTCGCTTCTGTCCCACTTTTCAAGGAATTTCCTTTGTCGCTTCAATTCCATCCATCTCAGGCATCACAAGGTCCATCAAGATAATATCTGGTTTTAAAGACAGTGCTTTTTCAACACCTTCTCGGCCATTTTTAGCTTCATCATCACTTCGATGTCATCTTGCATCGACAGATACGAAGAAACGCCTAGTCAGTACCATTTCGTGATCGTCTACTAGTAATACATTAATCATTGTTCATCCTCCATGTGACGACTGAGCGGAATCTTGGTTTCAATTGTCGTTCCTTGATTTGAGGAGCTCACAATTTCTCACCTGTCCACCGAGCCCTTGCACTCTTTCTTTCATATGTAATTCCATGGCTTCCTGGAAGAATTTCCTCCTATTAAATCCAACCCCATTATCCTCTATCTTAAAAGGAACCGTGGAGTCTAGTTGTCGAAATACACTTCTAAAGTTGTTGCGTATGAATGACGCAATGTATTCGATAGAAGTTCTTGAGCGATTCTGGAGAGATGGTCTTCGAGCACCTTCAGGAAGTTTCACGTCTTCGATATCCCAATGAATCTTCATTTTGTACTTTCGTTTGTAATTCGACGAGTAATCCTTCGATGCAGATTTCAACGATTTACTTTTCTAGTGAAATTGGGCGTAAGTGAAGAAAGCAGTGCGCGCATCTCTGATTAGTAGCGAGGAGAACGATGTTCAATCATCTTCAATTGTTTTGTTCCTTCTCATCAAACTTGTCAGCACGTTCGTTTTAAGGCCAGAAATCATCATCATCGCCGCAAAAGAGCTGCTGGCTTACAGAATCATGTAATTCATGAGCGATACGGCGTCTCTCTCTTCTTGAATGACTTGTTCTTTTGTCTCAGTCCCTAAATTGCGGTTTGACTACCCTAATTTGCTGTACTTCTAATGATAATTTTTCTAATCGCTCTGAAAGTGCAGCTGTTTGTTCGTAGAAATCATTTTAAGTCTACAACCGTTGCTTCCATAATCCAATTTGGGCTATCTTCTTCTTTTTACAAGTCTATGCGTGCCTTTTTGAATCATGAGTAACTACTCACCGATTTTACGCTCAAGCTTGACGATTTAAAATCAACATCCACCAGCTGTCACAAAACCAAAGAATACAAATCAATAATAGAAACAGTGTAATCGTCCCAAGAATCTCTTGAATGCTCAATGTCTCTACTATTTCATAGCAGATCCATCTGCGGAATAGGAATGGAAACAGTACTATACACTGTAAACCGCTGAATAAAAGCATCAGCTTTTAACAGGCGTTGCTTCATAGCTTCAAATACTCAATTTTTCCCAGCGACAATCGTTGTATAAATCTTAATCTTCTTCGTGCTGCGATTGTATCCTGAACTATATAACTGAATAGATTCATTACTTAGGCGTATGTTTGTCCCTCAAATTCACTTCAGCCGCCAAAATGCATGATGATGAATCATCCACTCCTACCCCGTACGGTACTAGAATTCGAACACGGCGAAAATCCTTTTCGGGACTGACGATCCACATTTTCCTTAGCAGGAAGAATTGTATTTTCCCTAAGTCGATAATGGTATCCCTACAAGCGCCTGCAGTGATATCCATTCCACTCCATACGGTTCGTTCCCCACTTCTTGATTTCCGAAACCAATCATAGCGATGGATTTCTCCAGGCGTTGGAGTATCCTCGTGAGAGTCAACGAAAATATATTCTTGTCGGCCCTTTTTCGAAAAGCTTACCTGATAGAAGCAATCGAGAACGTATCTTTAGTAAAGAATAACAGAAGCAATGCCCCAATCATTTCCAAGCCAAATACCCGCAGTAGATAGAAGCGGTAAAATGATAAAAAAGTGCTTCAAAGCACATTCCACTATTTCTTAAAATTTAACTTACGTCGAAAAACAATAAAACTGAACATTGTAATAGCGTGACCCCAATTGAAAAAGAAGATGAAGAGGCCCAATTTTGAAGTCATTTCAATAGCGGAGACAATCACTCCCATTAATAGTACAATTAGTATTCGTTTCAGTTTATTCATCTTCTCACCTCCGTTACAGGTATTAGTATACCATCTTCTCACGTTCAATCCTATCATGAATTAAAAATGAATCCATCAGACTTAAGGATGAAATCCAACAAAAAAGAGCTAGAGACATTTCCTAGCTCTTCTCTATTCAAATGAGATGGATTACAGATTGAATATCAATAATTCTGATCTTCATTTCTCCACCTACAGTGTTGGAATCACCACTTCTTCATTTAATTTTACCAATAATTCCTTTGGCAATTGGAAGTCATTTGAAATTTTTACCTTCAACTGGGTTTGCTTCTGCACTACCCACGATTGTGTAAGTTTCTTCGTCTCCATCTGGTAATTCGATAAACGTAATTTTTCTTCCAAGTGAAACAACATCTTTTTCTACATTGTTATCATCGATGATTTCCGCAAAACGAATCATTTTTTCTAACGTTGAAATACGTCCTTCTACGAAAGCTTGTTCATCCTTAGCTGATTCGTATTCAGAGTTTTCAGATAAGTCACCATAGCTACGCACCAATTTTGATACGCTCTACAGATTTCTTTACGTTTAACGACTTTTAATTCTTCTAATTCAGCTTCAAGTTTTTAGCTTTCCCTTCAAGCGTCATTGAAATACTTTTTCAGTCATACGATTCTCCCCTATATCGTTTTTAGATTATCTCAATCTACAATGCTAAAAACTTTAACATTTTATAACCGAGATTGCAAGTCTTACTTTCAAATTTGTGTGTGTCTAGGATTTAGTTAGATAGGAAATATAAGGTAAAGAAAGAATGGATAGTTTTCTAAAGGTTGTGATTCTTCATAGATTTCATCTATTTATCACAATTAAATAATAGCATATTTTTCTCGTAAACGCAAGGTTTATACCTTGATATATAGCGTTTTGTTCAGGATTTTAACCATTGAGTTGCTGGAAAATATTTTGCATTTTGAATTGTTGAATTTTGTTTGAAATTCTTCAGATAACGACTGGCTGCAAGATACTTTTCTTGTGTCTTCCTATACTCTTTTCTCCAATCTCCCATAAACAAAGTCCATAATTCGTCGCTATTAGAATCTATAATCATTTTAGCCATTGTTTCTGCCCCATTGAGTGACCAGTACATTTTTCTGTTTTTCATACGATTAGTTATTTTACAGTGTTGAGATTCAATGATACCTATGCAACTTTCCTCAATCCCTCTTAAATGTGGTTCTTTTGTATAATAGAAATTCTTTATAAGTTTTCTTTTAAATGATTGTATTTGGTTGAGGTAGTTTTCATCTTCAATCAATGATTCAATGGTTTCTAACACCGCTATTGAACTTTTTTTCTTATGTAGCTGTATCGATTCCTTTAATAATGTAATCAGTTCCTCTTCTTCTGAACGCAATAACAAGAGTTCTATTTCTTTATATAAATGATACTTATCCCAAAAATGCTCATGCCTTATATTAAACACTTTGGCAATTTCACGGAATACATATGCCGAATAACAACACCCATATCACTGTTGGTTATCAAACAACCTTCTTTTTGTAAAATTTGTAATGCTGGTCAATATATTGTATCAATTTTTCTTTTTGCTTCACTGTTTTTATTGCTGTGATTTCTTTTTATTTATTAGCTTAAATCGATTTCCGTATTCTATTTCTTTTCCTTCGTAGAACTATATAATGTTATATCTGTTCTAAGTCTATCATTTGTTTTTGTCTTCAACATAACACCATCGCCCTCGATATATAACACTTTTACTTCTTTTTTCTTTTCTAACATTTCTTCTTGATAGTAATCATAATCCTCTTTTTGTTTATATAATTTTGTTGCCATTTTAACAGATTTTAATACAGTATCTTTTGTAATATAAATCCCCTTCATAATTTTTAAAGTATTCACAACCTCTCTATAACTCATTTTTGTAGATAGCGTTGCAACCATATATAGAAACCCGTTGGAATAACGGCAATACTTTTCTAGATTTAAGTAATTATCTAATGGATAAATGTACTCATTCCCTCTTTTATAACATTTTCGCTCAATTGTGATTTCTCCAAATGGGAATATAACTGTCCTTTTTGCCGTCTTAACATACTTCCATTTCATAGCAGTATATTGTAGATATAAACTGTTATCGATCTGAGTTACTGTATCGTGAAATTCCCTTTCTAGTATCTTTTGCATTTTATATTCAAACTCAAATTCGTTAAACATATTACTCTCCTAAAAAAAATACTTCTTGTTGAGTATATAGAGTTATTTTTACTTTACACAATTTTTTAGTTTCTTCCCTGCCCCTTTCACTCCAACCTCCACCACCGTTCCAGGGGCAGGCTTAAGCAACTTTTCGCCTTCAGGGCGAAGAGGAATCCTTTCCGTCACAAGTGACGGTAGATAATTCGCTGTTCGTCATTGTCAATTTCATTTCGTGGCATAAATTCCTTCGCTATCGCTCAGTCAGACATTTATACACTCATTCATTGACACTTCCTCACAGCTTCATTCGTGAGAAAAGTGTAAGGTATTTCTTACAAATATTTAATGAAAGAAGGAAGAAAGATGGAAAAATACAAAGTTATAATCAAGGAAGAATACATTCGTACTATTGAGGTTGAAGCCGTTGATAAAGCGAAAGCATTGGATAAAATAATCACACAATATCGCAATGAAGATATTGTTTTAGATACAGATGATTTTTTCAATGTTGAATTTGAAGTTGTTGGTAATAAATAGAAAGATAGAAAGAAGGTAATTAATATGGAAGAATATATTGAAATGGCAGAATAGATATTATGAACATTTACAAACAATCCCTACTGGTAGAAAGATTGAAATGCTACAGTGGAACGGACTTACATTATCTGTAATTAGAAATGAAAAGAATTGATAGGAATTATTCATCAAGGTTTGAAGGTGTTAGAAAGAAAAGTAATTAAAAACTAGAAGACCTAGCATATCTTTTTAAAAAGCAATGTGAAGAATATTAAAGAGAGGAAGAATATCATGGGGATTAGACCAATATATTTATAAAGTTACAGAACTGGATTTTTACAAGTAAAGAGGAAATTGCTTATTTTAGAAAAAGCTAATTCTCTACAGGGCTATTTTGAGAGAAAAATATCACATTGACAATTTAGAATATCATAGAATTTCAAAAGAAGATGCTGAAGATATTCTTTCAAGAGTTACACAAGTACTTAATGATATTTCATTAGCACCTAAACTATTCCCTTCTTGTGGTGGTTTCTTTTATGGTAGTACAGATTATGATGAATGGTACATTGATGACTTGAAAAGTATCCAAGAGATTTTTTCTAAAATCTTAGAAGAATGGAATGATAAGGAATGCGAATTTTATTATCAATCATGGTATTAAAGAAAGAAGGAGTAAGGTATGAACTTAACAGAAAAACAAAAACGAATTTTAAGAGAACTTATACTAGATGACTTTGAAATTGTTTATGAAGAAATCTATACACCTGATTTTGTGGAAGTAACAGGGGAAACAGGTGGAGATACCTATCGTTTAAGATACTATCCACATTCTGACGATAGGTTTGAGTGCTATTCAAAATAAACAAAAAGCTAGAAATGTTGTCAAAACAACATTTCTAGCTTTCTTCATATCATGTTGAGTATATATAAAAATTAAAATTTGTGGCAATCTCTATTATAAATATTACCACTTTAAATAAAATCGCTCCCCTGCCCTTTCACTCCAACCTCCACCACCGTTCCAGGGCAGGCTTAAGCAACTTTTCGCCCTGAAGGCGAAAAGAAATCCTTTCCGTCACAAGTGACGGTAGATAATTCGCTGTTCGTCATTGTCAATTTCATTTCGTGGCATAAATTCCTTCGCTATCGCTCAGTCAGACATTTATACACTCATTCATTGACACTTCCTCACAGCTTCATTCATTAGAAAAATGTAGGGTATCTATTACAAGCATTTTAATGAAAGAAGGAAAAGAAAATGGCATACAATTACTATAGAAAAAGACACTATCATTTATCGGATACAAAAAAACGTCAATATTCTCAACAAATGAGAGAACTAGAATCTTACTTTGATTCATTAGAAGATTGGTCAATTTCCTCTCATTTTAGATTCAGCTTATAAATTATATCCAACTTTTTGAATTACGATTATCTAACCATTCAGCCGATAACCAGTATCATAATTTAATTGACGCTAAACGAATTACTGTTAATGTAAAATGTTCAAAATTGGATTTTATAAGTATCATTGAAAAATAAAACTGAATCGATTGTACAATTTATTAAAAACATTAGAAATTGAAAAATATAGATTCATCAATATAGTTGATAGTAAAAGCTAATTGTTACTAAGAAACTATAAAAACCAAGAAAGATATTTTTGAAATTTAAATTAAAAATATCTGTTTAATATACTATCTTGCTTAAGATATAAATAATATCCTCCAGCGAACGGAACGATTTTAAATACTGGAACATATCCATTTCATAAGTGACAGGGATATGTTCCTCAGTTTTAAATCATTTCAATAGATTGTATAATTTCGTTAAAAAGATTGTATTCCAATTGATTCAATGTGTTTTTGAGGCTTTCAGCTTCTTCTAATGTTGCACATGAAGCGATTGGTTCGTAGGTATATACATTTTTATCATTCCTAGAATCTTTTTCATAACTTTTTAATTCACTCGTATTATTATCTGATACTATTAAAAATAAATCCATTGTTCACACCCTTCCTTTAATAAATCCCAATTTTATATAAAAATTATTTTTAAAAATTCAAGAAAAGTAATTCGTGATTACAAGCGTGTATGATTTTTATTTTTCTTCAGATTCATATTGATGGGATACATACTTAATCTTTTTATACTTTTCAATATCTTTTAATGTTGCTTCAAATTCAACGTGTAGTAAATCTCTTGTTTCTTGATAGCTTTCAATTTTCTCCATCAAATCATCGTATGTTGTATTTTTTCCTAATCCATTTTCAACTAAAAGATTTTGAATATTTTCTATTTCTACATTATTCTCTTCAGACATCAATAATTCTTTTTGCTACATTCATCAAATCGCCAATTTTATTATCTAGTTGTTTCAATGTATTGTATGCTTCTTCTGACGTTTCTTGTAACTTTTTCTCAAGATTTTCCAATTGATTTCCGTCATAGACTTCATTTTTTGCCAGGAAATTTATAGCATCTACAATATCATTTAATCGTTCTATTACTGGTTCTCTATACAATGCCTTACTTCCATTATTTATGGTTAATTGTTTTCTCAATGTATCAGCTGGAATGTATTTATTCTGCTGTTCCTGATGATTACTTGTGTAATAAAAGAAATCTTTTTTCTTAAGATATAAATAATAACCTTCCTCACTCGGATCGATTTTAAATGCTGGTACAAAGACTTGCCCTCTATTATGGATTCCAAAATCTAAATCAATATAATATCCTTTTTCTGTTTTATGACTTATTTGCCATTCACTAATTTTTAATTTGATAGTCGTAACTATCTATTTTTACTTTAATATTTTCTTTATATAAATCCTGGACTGCTGCAATCGAATAATTCAAATCATTCTCTTTTAATTTTTCTTCAATATATTCTTTGCTGTATTTTTCAGGATTGTTTTTATCTAGAACCCTTCCTCTTGTAAATCTTGTTTGTGGTTCATCTAATAATTTAAAGCGTGAATGTTTTTGTTTGAAATCAACTTTTAAGTCTAACGCTTCTGCTTTTTTAATGAAATCTTCTAAGTCATTAGAATGTTCCAATAGAAAATCGATACGCTTTTTAATTTTACTTTTATAAATATTTTCCACTTGCCATTGCGTATATTTTTTCCTGGTCAACTTAGGTTCTTTCTCAATAATTTTTGCTCCAAATTTTGAAGCAAGCTTGTCCGAAATCTTTTCAAAGTTTTCTTTGGATACATTTTTATATTCTCCATTTTGCAACTGAATAACTTTCCATGGATACTCTCTACCTGTCATAAAATTAGTTGAGTTCATAATAATGTGATTATGAATATGGTTTTTATCGATATGAGTGGCAATGATATATTCATATTCTCCACCCGTGAACTCGTCCATTATTTTTCTTCCAATTTCGTGAATCTGTTCAGGAGTCAAATTATCGTCAGGCGAAAAGGATTGAATTAAGTGGTGGGCTAGAATTGCTTTTCCACCTCTTCTATCTTCTTCAATTGTTTTTTTATTTAAAATCATTTTTCCAGTTGTAGGGTCAAATTCAAGTTTTGTTCCTCTTCTTCTCATTGCCATTTCCTTTGTTGCATAAAATTCTTCAGTGGCATTATATACATTAACAATGTGATGTCCAGAGACTAATTGTTTTGAAATGGTTTTGTCATCGTTCGTCACATATGGAAATAACTGTTCTAAATGAGAATCTACAGAACTGACTAATGTCTTTTCTGCATTCTCTATATATCGTTTCGCAATCCTTAAATTATTTTCACTACGGATATTAAAATGTTTCGTGTATACCATTCGTTTTCCTTTCTTTTGAAATTTCATCTTTCAATTTATTGCTAACCAACCACTCTACTTGATGAATTAAATCAAGTAAATCGTCAATATCTTCTTGCGAAATTTCTTCAAACTGATTGGCAAGTTTCGCTATCTGATTAATGTTATTCCCAATCTTATTCACTTCCCATTTTAATTGTTGCAATTCACTATAATCGACATAATGAATTTTCCCAGCTAATAACATATGCCGTGCATAGTTTTGGAAATTATCATAGGGACTATCATTAATCCTTTCTTTTAGCAACTCATTTTCTTCTTCTGTTAATCTTAATTTTCTTTGTTTATGTCGAACTCTATTTTGATTTTCACTCATTTAAATCGATGGGGGAAACGTTCTTTCCCCCTATCCCCTCCTTTTCTTAAAAAATGGAAATCAAGATTTCCAAGCAAACGTCGCTAGCTCCTTTTGCTTATTGCAAGCATGGTAAAAGGGTACCCTTTTACGAATTTTATAAAGAACCGCCACCCTCACGAATGACGACTCTTTATAATTTTTGGGGAAATCCCCAATCCCCTATGCTGAAGAAAACGAAAACTTTTTTAGTACATTTTGTCAATGTACTAAAATAATTTTCTGTTATCTTTTAATCTTTTCCGTTTTTTAAAACGGTTCTTCTACTGAAGAATCAGATATAAACTTATGTTCTAATTTAATTTCCTGAAAAACATTTTTCTAAAAAATTGTGTATACTCTTCTTGATTCATCTTTCTGATTACTTGTAATCCTTCTTTATATTCATCAATTTCTAAACCTTCAATCTGATGAACTTTAATGTACTGAATCATGTCATTAATCTCTTCAGCTAATGTTCCTCTTTTTATTTTTTTATCTACATCGTCAATCCTTAAAACCAACTTTGCACTTTGAATTGCTTTCTCATCAAATGTATTATTCATTTTATTCTTCCTCTTTTCTTTCATTTTTCTTTCTTACACCTCTTGCGACAGCTTCTTGACTTCTTTTACTTAGGTCTTTGACGACAGGGGTTCTTTCTACTTTTTTACGGTTGTATTCTCCATTGATTGTGTAACTGTTTTTTCTGATAGATTCCCTAATTGCTTTTGAGCATTTTGTAATCGAACTGAAAATTGGTTTGTACGCTCTTCTACTTTGTTTTCTTTTATAGTAAGTTCTTGAGAAAGTTCTTTGTCGATTTTCTTAATAATTTCTCTAGCTGTATTAGTAATCGTCTTTAATGAATTTTCAAAATCCGAAATCCTTTCCCCTTTATTAGTCCATGAAGAAAGATATGCAAAAGTATAATCTGAAGTATCCACTCCATAATTCTGACAAACAATATAGGCTACACTTTCAGCTTCAAATTCTTTCTGTTCTTTAGAAATAAATTCAGAAGTTTTTTGATGAAGAAGTGAGTGAGCCACCTCATGAATTTCTGTTTTTAATGTTTGATATTGGTTCATCCCCTTACGTATCACGATAGAATGTGTATCGTGATTATAAAATCCTCTCACTCCTTCTCGAGAGATTTCTTGTAGGGAAATAGAAGCAGTCGTACAATTCTTTACCGCATTAAAGATTGAAAGGAAATGTTTTGGTTCTTTAAAGTTTTCTGTTAGTTCGTAAATAGGTTTAGGAAGTTCCTTCCCATGCGTTTGACTAACATCAAATACAGGAACTAACTTCCAGCCAGCAATATTACCTGTTGGAATCTTTTTACCTTTTTCATCTTTTAAATAATTTCCTTCTGCATCTTTTTTATATTCAGGATTTGGTCCGTAGATCCGTAATGCTTTTGTTCCTTTACTTGGGTATCGTCCAAGGTTCTTCCAATCGGAAGCTTTTGCGACCATTGTTGCTGTTGGCAACTGAGCAAGTAATAATCGCATATTTTTTTGACTATAATCATTAAAAGAACTAAAACAAGAAAGGAAATTTTTATATGTGTCACTATCGAGATAGCTCTCAATCCCTTTTTCTAAATGTTCTTTTAAAAATTTATAATCTTTATTGGTAATAGCTGTTTCTAAAGTCATTATATTTAATTGTTCGTTTGAATGGATGACAGATTCAGCTTTCTTAGTTTCTGATAGAGAATTTTTGAAATTTTTTTCAATTTCTTTTTCATTATCCGTAAATGTATATTCTTCATATTTATTGTTAAGCAAATCTAATTCGTACTCATCTAGTGGGTTAAAATAGTTTCTATTAAAAGAAATAGTTTTTGCTGCTATCTAATTCCATTTGGTTAGTTTCATCTTTAATAGTTTGTCCTGTCGTATAAATTATCTTATACTGAGGAAGTTGGTATTTTTGAATTGAATACTGAAGAGCTACTCCTTTCTCATTATCAACTGCAAGAATCTTATTATAAGTTTCCTGCTTATCTATATTTTCTTTATGATTTTTATAGTAGTTAATATCTACATTCGGGTCATATCCAGCCTTTTCTAGGGTCAATATAATTGATGCTGTAGGTGTTGTTTCAAAGTTAGATATTAGAAAATTAGACCATGTATGGAAAGCTTTTTCTTCAAAAAGATTTACTTTTTGTCTATAAATGTATCTCCAAAGTAGATTTCATCAGTCATACCATCATCAGAAGTAATGATTTTAATATGTTCTCCAGCAGATTGTGTTTTTAAAAACTCTATAATATGTTCTTTTTGTTCTACTGTTAAAATACTTTGAGCACGACTTCTTAGAGCAGCAAGTTCTTCTAAAGTACCTTCTTCGTATTCTGTTTTTCGTTCAAGTTCTACTATACGAGCGGTTAAATTTTTATATTCTTTTTAAAGATGATTCTTCACTATTCCTTTTTTCATCTGTTTTAGATTTCTCCGCAAGTAGATATTCATCACTAGAATTTTCTTTAGGTAACTCAGTATTTTCTTTTTTTATCCGTATTGTTTAGAGTAAATGATTTCATCTCTTCTCTAATTTGCTGTATTTGTTTAATTTTTCAATTCCTTCAGGAAATAATGGGACTGTAGAAAACAAATAATTATTATTGTCTTTTTCCATACTATCAACTGATAATACATAGTCCTCAAACTTGTTTCTAATCACTTCTTGATTTTCAAAAATTAATTTAGATTGTTCTTCAGGTAATGTATTTTGAATTTCCATAACATAATGATTAGGAACATAAACAGCTTTTTCAAAGTCAAGTCCTGGATTTTTAAAATGGGGATTCGTTGTTGGAAAAGGCGTTTTAAAAATAGCGGTATCTTTTTTCTTATTTCCTAAATTTGCTCGTAAGGGAATATACCAGCTTTCTTCTTCGTTATATAATCCTACAAAACTCCTCATTGCTTTCTCTAGTAATTGCTCACTGCCTGTTCTAGCAATTGTTTCAGCTGTAAATCTTTGGTCAATAGTAACTAGTTTATATGTTGCCATTTCTTATATTCTCCTTTATAATGTATTTAGAAAGTTGCACAGGCAGAACAAGCCTTGATTGTTCCATTAGGTGAGGCAACTTTCTTTTTTTTGTATACTTTTTTACGTTTCCTTGATGTATCAAGGATTTTTTGCTTTTATATATGCTTTTCTTTGCCTTCAGAAAGATATGCTTCTCTTTCTTCCATTGTCATTTTCCATATCTCCTCGATGTCTTCTTTTGTTACTTCCATATCGATAGATTCTAAAAGATATGCTGTATCCATATTTACAAAATAACTATCCCTAAACTCTACATTTTCATTCACATACTTTTCAGGACTTTCATTCCATGTTAGTTCACGGTCATATAGGAATAACTCTAGAAACTCATCGTTTTCGTCATAAATAGAGACTTCTGATAGACTACCTCGGTAATATGCTGTAACAGTATGCTCCAGGAAATAATCGATATTTTTATTTTTATCTTCAGCGTCTTTTAGGTAATACAATTCCCAAACATCCCCTTGAAAATATCCTCTCCCAGTGTATGAATAGATTTCCTTACCTAAAGAATCTAAAAGATTATTGATTTCAGAAATTGTTTGTTTTTTATTGTCGTTAACTTTATCTAACCAGTAATCTTGATAGGTCATCTCAGATGCGTCATATTTGCCCTCTACAGCGTTTTTAAAGAGGTCAGGCTTATAATTCATTAGATATTCAATAAGCACTTCTTCGTTGCTCTCTGAACGTCCATAATCGCTTATAAGGTTTTCGTCTAATTCTAGATGAGGGTCAGCCCATTCTCCTGGTTCGATTACCGCAAGATAGTTATTAACTGGGTCGTAAGCAACAACTTCATTGTCATTTTTCTTTTCAAAATGAGTACGTTTATGAACTCGTTCCTCTAAATCAGGAGAGGAATATTTTAATGTATGCAGCTCTTTACTATTTTTTTGTAGTTCTAAAAAGTTTTCCCTTGTTATTTTAATTGGCTCAGCTAATATTTCTTCTTCTGTCATTCGATAGCCGAAAAAATACTTGGCGATTTTAGAAAAGTCTTCAAAGTCCATATGTCTAACGGCTTCTGTCACAAGCATATTTTGAAACATTCCCCAATCGTTTTCTCTAGCACGGAATGTTAAATGTTCTCCCATATCCGCCATCACGTCCATTAAGTAAAGCGGTTCTAATTTGATGATTTCCGCAATCACGTCTGAAGAAAAACCAACATTGATAGCTGATTCTGTTTCAATCTCATTTTTCAACTCTCGTATCCATTGTTCTTCCATTTTTATTCCTCCTACAATCTTCTTTCTTGAGAAAGTTCTCTTGTCTCTTCTGTTTGGTATCGATTTGTTGCTTCAGTAACTCGTTCATAAAATTTATTTTGTATGGGTTGTTTTGCATTTTGTAGCACTTGATTCCAGTCTGATTTTGTTTCCTCTGGCTTTAATTCAGGCAAATGTTTTACTACGGGGAATTTATCAAATCCAAAGTTTTCTATAAATTCTTTTCCAGCTTTGTCATTATCTACTGCAAGAATAAATTTAAAATTATTAGTTGCTTTTATATTTTCTTGTACGTGATCCAATGCCCCAATTCTCATTGCTTCATTGGTTGCTCCAGGAAAAACTATTTCTGAGAACGTTGTTGAAATACTTTCTTTTCTTAAACCATTCATCGCAAGCAAAACACAATCTCCCATTTTTTCTTTGAATATCTCGTAATAGCTCATAAGGTCAATAGGAGCTTCAAATGCAATAATTTTCAATGGATTCTCGGTACTTCTCATTCCTGGTACAATTGGTGGATTTCCGATATTCACTTTTGTCCCATAATAACCATCGCCTAGTGTTCTTTTTAAATACGGTCTGTCTCCAGTTCCCTCATGTTTTGTGATTCCTTGTATTGCTACACCTTTAATTTTTCCCTCTTTATCACGGTTTTTAAACACTAATACTGGTTCATACTCATTTGTAATAGGATTCTTATAATCTGCTTGTGCAATGATTCCATTTTTATAGAAGAAATCAACTGTAGCAGGGTCTAATTTTCGTTCTTTCACTAGGTATTGTCTTACCAGGTCAATGTTGTCATGGTCTTTTAAGTAGTAATGAAATTTCCGTTGTGTAGAAACCTCTTTATGTTCTTTAATTTCGCCTTCTTTTAAAAAATTGAGTGCTTCCATAAAGCTGCACTCTTTCATTAATTGAACCAATTTAACGCAATCCCCACCAAATCCTCTTGAATTCCAATAAAAGGTATTTTTTCGAGTATCAAATGCGAAACTATCATGTTCTTTCCATTTATAGCTTTTTCCAATCTTGATTAAATCCATTCCCAATGATTCAGCTACGCTTAAAATATCTTTCTTCTTCATTTCCGCAAGCATTGCTTGTCGTTCAAAGTGATTCATTGCGGACTTCTTCTTTTTATTAACAGGATTTTGTGAGATGTTTTTCTCTTCCAACCCTTCAAAGGAAACTCCAGCAAGTAGACTTTCTTGAAGTTCTTCTTCTTTCTCTATTTTTAGTTCTTCTTCTAAATGCACCATCTTTTCTAATAGAGTAAGTTCATTGATAAATTTATATTCTTCTCCTTCAGGAATCTGTAAGCTTCTATCAATTGCTTCATAAATGCTTACTCTATCCTGAAGATTAAAATAGAATTGATGATTAATGCTGGTATCCTTATCGAATAGAACTAAATCACATATCCCTGTTCTTTTCATTTCTTCTTGAAAAGAATAGAGTTTTTATGCAATTTCTTTATAGGCATATCCTTTTCCCATTTCTAGTATTCGATTCAGTTCAGGGTACGAACTTCCTTTAAAAATAATTTCCATACTCTTAATTCTCCTTTCTTACTTTTCGCCCTGAAGGCAAAAAGTGCATTAAAAAAAGACTAGGTATTTATTCCTAGTCTTAAGCTATAAATCCAATGTCTTCAAAATTAACCTGGGCTTTTATTTCTTCAATTTCATCATTATAACGTTTGTATACATACCACTTTTCATCTTCATAGTCATCTGCTATTTCATCTGCTCGTTTATGTTGAAATGCTAAAAGCTTTTTATCTCTAAAAACATGTTCTTTAGTGATAAATACTAAACACTCATCTCCATCTAACCTACCAATCTCATCAGGTGTTAATAAATCCCTTGCCATTTTATTATGACTTTCACTACCACCATTACGTCCTTTTGATTTTGTTCGATTTCTAATATTAATCGTTTGTTTACCAATCCGTTTTGATAGATACTCTGTGGTTTCTTTTTCGTCTCCACCAAGAAATAGAAGAGTTGCACAGTTATTTAGTATAGATGCCCAATCATCTTTATACATAGCTTTTAATTGAGCCAAAGCTTGTAAAACAATACAAATTCCCATATTACGACTTCTAAACGTTGCTAGTGCTTTATCGATGTTTGGTATACGTCCAGTATTCGCGAATTCATCAATATAGAATTGGAAAAATAGTAATTTCTGTCCTTCTTTTAATTTTGTTTCTCCTGCTAGAATACTATCGATTTTAAATCTCAATGTTTCCATAACTGTAGAAATAAAGATTGATGCAAGAAAGTTATACGCACTATTTGTTTCAGGAATCGAAATAAATACAGCTGTTTTTTCATCAATCCAACTTTCGATATCCATTGTGTCTCTACTAACTAAATCTTTAACTTCCTGATGGTCAAATACAGAATATCTTGCTGCAGCTATCGCTGTAACACTTGCCCTAGTTTCTCCATCAAAACTTTGTTCAAATAATCGCCACTGCCTTGTCGCATAATTTCCTGGAATCTTTTCTTCAAGTTCTTCAAACCAGGCATCGATGGGCGGTTTTGATTTTCTATTCGGTGCTTTTGCTAATCGTATCATATCTGCAATCATAGATATATCTGCTTTATATCCATTTAACTTACTATCAAACCATAAAAAAGCAATCATGGAACGGACAAATACAGCTTCAGCTTGAATCCAAAAATCTTCCCCTTTATGTTCTGATTTTTTTGTTCCTTCTGTAATCTGTTCCAATACTCTATCAACGTCTGTTTCTTTTTTAATATATTTAAAGACATTGAACTGGTCACTGTTCATCAACGTATTAAGGTCGAAAACTTTTATTTTATATCCATTATCTTGAAGCATTTTACCAGTCTCATGAACTAATAAACCTTTAGGGTCGGTGCATAAGAATGAACCGTTCATTTGCATGATATTTGGTTTAATAAAACCAAGTGTTTTAGACGAACCTGAATCTCCGATTACGACAACATGTTTATTTCTCTGTATTTTATGTGGCAAACGATTATTCCACAACCCCATTTTTACGTTTCTCGATATAATCATGTTATTATCATCGTCTTCATCTGCATATTTTTTCATTTCTCTTTCAGTCGCATATCGAGCTGAACCATGTTCTTCATTTAATCGATATAACCCTTTATCGTTATTGTAGCTATATCCCATTAAGCAAGCTAAAAAGGTCAACACTCCCCCAAAAAATGAAAAAGGATGGAATTTTAATAGATACATATAGAATGTTTTTAAATAGTTAAGATATGTGTCTTCTTCCAACAACAATAAACTTAAATTCATACCTGTTTGCTTTTGATAGCTAATGATAAAGTTTATAAAGTTAAAAACTACAAATCCCAATATCAATCCTGCTATTAAGTATGGTTTAATTTTCTTTGCATACGGACGTTTCACTTCCATTCAACTATCTACCTTCCTTTCCCTTTGATACTTTTTCCGATTTCTATCTTTTTGTTAGATAGTGAATTGTTGTTCAGTTTTCTATAAGTCATTTCTACTTTTTCTTTAAATGTTCGACTGTTTCTTTTTAATACATATTTTTTAATGTCAATCTTCTTCGTTAAAATATCTTTAAAGATTCTCTGACAAGCTAATTCGGTTATTTTTCTATCCTGAGAACGTACATATAATTCTGTCCCATTTTCGACTTGTTTAAATGCAAATGTAATGTTGTATTCCTTGAACACTTCCTTGAACTGTTCCAGGTCAACTTTTTCATCCAATGGTATTGCTTTAGCATATGGATTTCTGCTTAAAAATTTATATACATCGACTTCCCCTTCAAGTGGAGTCATTTTTTGAAACCATTCTACTAATCCTTCCCCTGATAATCTTGAAAGAAACACTAATAATTTATTTACAGTCATGACTGAATCGGTGGTTGCTTTTTGTACAATCTCCTTCTGATCCATGTTTTCCCCCTTCCAATCAAAAGGCAAAAAGAAAAGGTTAGAATAATCTAACCTTTCTTTTATTGATTTAATTCATTAGTAGTTTTGTTTACGTCTAGTTTAGATAAATCTAATTCAGGAACTTCTTCTACAGCAGGTTCAGCAGTAGCATATTTAACAGTTTGTCCGTCTACTTCTTTTTCTTTAATATCCAGGCGTTTTTCATCTTCAGATAATTCTTCAGACGGTTGTTCTGGTCTAACTGGACTTGTTGGTTCAGTTGGATTTACAGGTACAACTGGCTCAATTGGTTGTGTTGGTGTTACTGGAGCTGTTGGTTCAGTTGGGTTTACAGGTACAGCTGGCTCAACAGGCTTTTCTGTTGTTGTATCTTCTGTTGGTTGTGTCGGTTTCGTATTTTCATTTGATGGAACAGTTGGCTTTTCTTCCGTTGGTTTTGTTGGAGTTGGAAGAACCGCCACGTCATCTTGTTTCTTATCACCTTGTTCTACTAATCCAACCACTTTATCTAAATCGGTAGTTGGTTTTTCAATTAATGTAACTACTTTATCCAGTTCTTCAGGTTGAGTTAATTTAGCTTCCGCAACTGCAATAATTGTATTGACGGTTTCTTCAGCTACAGCTTGTGAGCTTAACTCTACCAATTTCTCAACTGTTTCTTCCTTCAGTACTGTATGTGGTGTCTCTTTAGTAGACTTTTCTTCTACTTTTACTACAACTGATGTTGTCGTTGATTCTTCTACCGAAACTTGTGTATTTTGATTATTTTGTTGAGATAACGCATAAATAGAACATGCTCCTAGCGATAGTAATAATAAAGCACTACCACCAATAACTTTAATATTTTTCTCTTTTTTTGTTTTGTTGTTCCATAGTTAAAACACTCCTTTTTAATTTTTCAATTTTTTTCTTGAATTTGTTTTTAATTGTTTATTAGAAGCTTCCTTTTGCTCGTCAGATAGAGAGCTGTCTCTGAGTTTATTTTTTAGATTGTTTTCCTCATTTAAAGCTGATGTTACATGTTCAATTTTCGTTTGTAAGGTCAATTGATGGATTTTATCTTGAATCCTTTCAGCAGTCTTTAAATCCAATTTCTTTAACGCTTCTATAGCTTTTACTTCATAGGCTTCCACAATTAATTGCTTTAGACGATTACTTCCTAATTCCTGATTCAATTCATAGGCTTCATCAATCATTCCTAATTTCACGTAACTTACCGCTAAAGCCGTTTTTCGTATTGGTGTTGTGGCTTCATTTTTCAAATCCACGACCTTCTCAAAATTTTGTTTTAAATAGGCTAGGTCAAATTTCGCCTGAAGAGAATCTGTTTGTTGAACATAATTTTCTAAAACAGCGATACCTTCCTGTCCTTTATCGAAAAGAATTGCTTCAATCTTCTCTTTATTTTCAGGGTACTCTTCAACAGCTTTCACATATTCTTGTTGTTGTATCAATGTTTCATATTTTGGTTTTAAGATACCAGGAAGGAAAATTGCCCCTGAAGCGAACGCGACACTAGCACAAATGACGAACAAAGGAACTTTTAATCTATTCAAATTAAACGGTTGTCGTTCTTTTTTTACCTTAATTGATTTTGACTTTAAAGGTTTTTTTGCCACCTTTTCGGTTTCTTTTTCTTCAACTATAGGTACTTTCACGATCTGCTTTTCTTTCTCAGGCTTTCTTTTCTCTCCTTTTGAAGATACTAGAGGAAGCAGTACTTCTTCTGTATCATTTTGAAAAGGAAAATGAATATGGACTTCTGAATAAACCTTCTCATCTCTATCGCCTTTTTTTAGGACTAACACACTTCCTTTTCCTTCAGAATTAGCTATACGTTTATTTTCGGATTCAACCCAGTCACAAAGTTCTTCAAATGATTCAATTAGTGTGGTATTTACATTATCAATCTCTTCAAACTCAAAATGGAAGGTTTGTTTTGTCTTAAATAAGCCATCTAACCACCTCTCTATCTATTTTCGCTATTTAACAATTCCGCAAGGTCTGTTACACTCATGTTGTTTTGAATCAAGATTTCTCTTGCCATTAATAGTTCTAGATTCTCAACTTCTTTTTTCTTTTGAGTGACTGATTCTGTTGTGTCTTTAATCAAATTTTCACCCTTCAAAATATCTTCTTCCAGCTTATCTTTCTTTTGCTTATATCGCTCAAATTGTGTTAGTTTTTGTTTCACTATAACGTCCCCCTTACTTTGACTGTCCCAACTTCTGTTGTTTCTGGTGTTGCAGTAGTTGGTTGTTGTGTTGTTTCTACCTTCGTCGTTTGCTCAGTTGTTTCAGTATTCACTTCAGGTGTTTTTGATTGAGTGTTTTTTTCGTTGTTGGTTGTCTTTTTTAAGAGAATAGGCTCAATTTGATTAACTAGATATTGTCCCTTGTCTTTTATATAAGACAGTTTAATTGTTGCCTTTTCTGACATTTTAACGCCTGCTTCAGGATTGTTACGTTTTGTTGTTTGTATATTGGTATATGTAACTTCTACTACCGCACTATGGTTTTCTTCATCAATATATATCGTCGCTTTATCATAGACTTGATTTAGTACATAACCTTTATACGCTTGAGTTACTGGTGATTCATCTAGTTTTACTTGCTGAGCATATAGTTGTTCTGTCATAAACTCTTTATATCTTTCTTGATTTTCACCAACATCTTTTTTCGTATAATAAGCTAAAAGAAATTCTTTTACTTTCTCAGCAGTTAACGACTTAGATTCAGCCGTCTTGCTTACTTCTTCTACTGTAGTTGCTTGTTGTCGTGGCATATTAGAGCCACCCATCCACATACCAAATGCAATCCCAACAATCAAACAGATAGAACCGATTATTGCCGTAATTGCTTTTCGTACAAGCTTTACTTTATTATCATCATACACAGTCTTCTTCCTTTCTTACTTTTCGCCCTGAAGGCGAAAGGTTATTGATTTACACGCATAAAATATACTCCATATGCTGGTTTCAAGATACGGTAACTCATTGAATACTCTCCTGCTACATTCATTTCTGAAATAATAAAGCTTCCATCTTCCAGAACTGCTTCGCAAACAGCAACATGTCCATAGGCTGGATGTGAACCGTAAACTCCAGTGTTAAAAATAACAATATCTCCAGCTTGAGGAACATCCACTAATGTAGCTCCTGAAGTGTAATAGTAGGTAGAACTCCACTCATTCGCATTTCCCATGGTTGGATGAATATTCTTTCCTAATTGTTTCATACGATTGTATACGTACCAAGTACAATTCCCTTCATAATATGCATTTCCTTCCCATCCTTGTCCAGGTAGTACTTCTTTATTTGTATAAGGCTTTAGCATTTTACTTTTGTATTTTTCATATATTTCTGAACTATTCGTATTTAATGGAACTGTACTTTGTCTCGTGAAATAATTAAACCAGTTTTGAGCAGCTTGAATTCTTTCTTGTACTTTATCATCAGGATTACCTTCCCATTTATCTAAAAAAGCAATCGTCAATTCAGATACAGTATCTCCAAACTTCTTATTCAATACTGATTCTAAAATGTTAATGGAAGAGGGAGTGTCTCCTTCAGTCATAAATTCTAGCTGAAGTTGCATATCATACCATTTTTTCCCTTTACTTTTCGCATATTCTCGTAACATTGTATGTCTTGTACTTCCATCAGCTGTATCTGTCCATTGCCCTAATCCTAATCCACGTTTTAGAATATTAGGATAGCGCCCTCCATAAATTTCGGGACCCGTTTTGCTTAACCATTCATCTTTATCCCAGCTAGTAGCAACTGCATTACCGATTTCTCCTTCAGCCGATTTTGGATTAATTTGAGATTCAATATCGAAATTCCCAAGCATTGCAGCTATACCTTCAACTGAATAGCCTTTTTTTATGAAGTAGTCATAGATTTGTTTAGCACGTTTCAATTTATTAGCTTCAGGTGAAAAGTTTGAACTTGCTAAAATCGTTGTTTGAGCATATGCTACTTTGCTTAAGTAGAAAGCTGGATTCACTTTATACCATTGCCCATCGTTAAATTCATAGACAAGTGTAATACGTTCAGAAATGGCATTTCCAATATAGTCTTCTTTATTTAGAATATCGCCTTTATTCAATCTGCTTGTATCAATTCCATAAATAGTTAATCTTGCACGATTATCTTGATTAATAACGATTCTATTAATCCCTACATCTTCCAAAGTTCCTGAAAGAGGTGCTAATATATTTGTACCTACATCAACTTTAATTTCTGTTTCTTCATTTAATTCAACAGAATCTCGTTTATGTTCATATCCCATTCTCCTTGTGATTAAGTAACTGTCTGTATCATAAAGTTTCCCTAATCGCTTAGATAAAGAGGTAAAACCAATTTCTTTACGTGCTTTATCAAAGGCGTTAAAGTCTTTAGATTCTAAAAACCAAGGGCTTGTTGATTCCCTAATAAACTCATCTAGAGTCTTAACTTCATGAGCGTCTTTTCCATTAATTGTTTCCCATAGACTTGTACTGATTTTTTCAAATGATTTTGGCTCTTCCTCTTTACGATAATAATCTTTGATTACTTCATCTTTTGGATTGAAATTATCATATCTAAAATTCAAATAGAAAATTGGGTCATGCCAATTGGTATAAAACGTATCTACACTGTTTGTATATTTTGCATCTAATTTTGTTAATTCAAGATAAGCTTCAGTTAGATTCCTATCATTTTGTACTATCGAGGGTTTTATCATTGATGGAACAAAGAAACTCATAATAATTATAAAAGGAAATATAATAGATAAAATAATCCCAATATTTTTTGCCTTAAATGGATTATTTAATAAACTAATTCCCTTTCCAGCAATTCTTCTACTTCCACTAAGTCCCTTCATCAATTTATTTTGTTTTAATCGAATCTTTGCTCGTTGCAATTTTCGATATTGAGCATGGTATCTTGTTGGTAACTGATTAAATCCTCTTCCACGGACAAGGTTATAGGTTTTATTAGACAGCTTATAGATACTTTTACTCGTTTTTGTTCCAATTTTAATGGTATTTTTCCCTGCACCTTTTAAACTTCTGTAAATCTGACTTCGTTGTGTTGCACGTTGTTTCAATTGATTTAGTTCAGATAAATTATCATCTTTAGATATTTGCTTTTTGGCATTATTTTTTACTTTTGATTTTATAGCAAATTTTGCAGATTTCTTAAGAGTAATATGCTTCTTTTCAAAGTTCTTTTTTCTCTTATGGTATGCCTTTTTTTTCACTTTTAAGCTTTCTTTTAGCTCTTTTTGAGTGTCTTTATCTGAGTTCTTTATTATCCCTTTGTATTCCGCTTTAGCTTCTTTATAGGCAGTTTTATGTTCTTCAAGTTCCTTCTTGTCTTTTCTTCTTCCCATCGAACCACCTCTAAGCGTCTGTTTCCATTAATCGATACAATTCCGTATCTTTAGAGATAATATTTTCAAATGGAACAACAACACCGCCTGAAGAGATTAAACCTGTTCCTTGAGGTACTCTTTCTCCGACGTACTGAAGAAGGGGTTCTGGAATATTTAACACATTCCGAAGGGAATCTATATCGACTTTCTTCTGTCTTAACAGAACAAAAAATTCACTGTTGGAAAGCATTTTTCTTCCTTCACTATCTTCTAATAGTGTTGCTATATTTTGAGTAATTCCTGTTGGAATTGCCCCATACTTCCGAACCCTTGACCACAACTTCATGAACCATCTTGAATTTTCGATACTATCAAAGTTAAGTTGTAATTCATCGAAGAACAACCAGGTAGTCACCTTTCCTTGATTTTGTACGACTTGATTCCATATTTGGTCGAGAATTACTTTCATCGCAAATGGTTTTAGCTTTTCGTCTAATCGTTTAATGTTGAAGATAACAAACTTATCACTTAAATCAATATTTGTTTCGTGAGCAAAAATATCTTGTCCGCCCACTGTATAAGGTTCAACTTTTAATGCCAATTCTTCAGCTAGTTCTTCAGGTTGATTTTTTAACGTATAATACCACTCTACTAAAGTAGGGTTTTCGTATTTCTCGTAAACTTCTCTTGTCACTCGATCGACGATACTTGCTTCAATATCTGTATATTCCTTCAGCAAGGATTCAAACAAACTAGATAATAGGTTTGCTTTTTCTTTGATTAAATCCACATGTTTATCTTCTTCCTGGAGAAGTCCTTTATCTGCCATATCTAGAATATTTAGATGGTGTTTAGAACCAGGATATATATCCAGGATTTCAGCCCCAAATTCTCTACCGATTTTTGCATATTCGTTTTCAGGGTCAACAATAATAAATTTATCGTTTTTATTGCTAAGTAATGTAGAAATGATGCTCCATTTTGTAGTCATCCCTTTCCCAGAACCACTTGAACCAAAAATCAACCCTGAAGGCGTATTAAGATTTTTACGATTCACAGTAATAATATTACGGCTCAATTGATTCTTTCCGAGATATTGACCAGTATTATCCTGTAAATCAACCGTTGAGAACGGTACTTGAGTTGCTAGATTATTTGTAGTCATATCTCTTACATAATTACTTTCAACGTCTAAATAGGCTTTCCCAATTGGTAGGATTGTATTTAACGCTTCTTCTTGCATTTTATAAGCTACTTCAAAATGGATTCCATGACTTCTTACAACAGAATGAATATTTTTTGTAGCTTCTTCTAGCTTATCTTTGTCTTCTTCCATTAGAAGCACCGTAAACATTCCAGAAAACATTTTTTGACTGTTCTCCTTCATATCATGCAATAACTCTTCAATATTTCTTCTGACTTCTGAAGTAACCCCTGAAACCATGTCTTCAGATAATCCGCTTTTCAGATTTTCCTTTTTGTTCCCTAGCAATTGCTCGTTTATTCAACATTAGTTTAGTGTTGGTTGCTTTCCTAAACTCAACAGGGGTCATATGGTCTTGCATGAATCGATATACATAATTCATGCTCTGAAGCACTATAGATCTTTAATTAAAACATCTTCTAATCGTTGAGGATATTGTCGAATATATAATACTCTTGCACAATAGTTATCAATCATAAAGTAATCATCGAAAAACTTAATTCGATTCGGTGCTATAAATGATTTTGTAGTCAATCCTGTCAGTGCTAAATCACTATATTTCATTCTAAAGAATTGTTTTGGACGTAATAGATTATGGAATTGTTTTAGTCTTTCTATTCCGTCTAAGTCCGTAAATGATAGATCCACTCCTGTAGCATTAAATTTCTTGCTAAAATTTAATATAGTAGCGGACAATTGCGATTCTGCTTGTTTTGGAGCGTTTGCTTTTGTGGTAAATACAGCATATTGTTTTGTTTCAAAGTTTTTTTGTTCCAACGTATAGTTTTCTTCAATCATGTTGTTGATTTCTTTGCGGTACTTATCGTTTTTGTCTTCTTGATAAGGCAAAAGAAAATTATCAATCATGCTGTCATCAATACGTTTATTGACAACAAACAATTGATAGTTTGAATTTTTATCCAATGAATTTAATGCTTCAGCATAACTAACAACAATCGCTAATTTTTCTTCTTCATCGGCTACACGGTAACTTAAATCTCCTAACTCAACCATTCTAGAATATTCATGTTCTACAATGTGCATTAGTCCATTTTCGTATAAACTTGTGTATTTTAAAGTGTTCGGACTTGTTGCTGAAGATTTCATTCGCTCATATCTTATTTTCTCAGATTCTGTCTGTTTCTTTGACGCTTTTCTTTTGAATAAATTCACTAGGCTCATACCTCCTTATCTGCTCTACTTGATAAATTCTTTCCTGGTCTACAAGATAAATTCAACATCCTTTTTGAATTGTTGCATTTTCCCTAAATATGACAGGATTGGCGGTGCAATCATTAATCCAGCTGTTAGAAATGCTAATAGGTATGCCACTACTTCAGGAAGGACTACCATTTCTAACACAATTAAAATTATTCCTGGAATACTTAACGCTACCATTTTCAATTGTCGTTTTGTCATTCCTAGCATGACTTCAGGCTCGTACTTTGATACGTCTGTATAGAATCTTGATTCTAAATTCATTAATTATCCACCTACCATCTTCTGAGTTAACCGTTGCGACCCTAACACAATTCCAATATATGCTATTGATTTAACAATAAACATAAATTGACTAGCTAGATTTTTGGCAAAGTCATCTCCGTTAGCAGTCACTTCTAGAACTTCCCCTAATCGAATTGCTTGAAACACTTTTATAATTAGTATCAAAACAAATCCTTGGATAACTAGTGCTAGTACCTGTCTAATATAACTTTTAGCGATCGAACTCCATTCATCACTTACAAAGGACGCAAACATGACTCCAGCAATCATCTTATAGACGAACAACATTAGAAAACGCATAAAGATAAGAATGTCTGTAATGACTTCTCCACACCATAAAGCAAAATTGCTGAAGACTTGTACTATATTGATAATCATACTTTGACCCCATCCTAAATCTCCTGTTACGGATGGTACTGTTCCTGAACTTGCTTCTCCTTCAATAGACACACTATTGATTAAGTGTCCTATCGCATTTGCGAACCATATAAAAGCATCAACTATTTTGTCACTTAACATAACAAAAGCTAATGCCACAATGTATTTCCATACTACTGACATTAGCAATTCAATAGATAACATTCCTTGTTCGCTAGAAAGTTTCTTTTGCATATTGGCAAGTTCTATATACAGCATTATCCCTAAAAGCGTTGTTCCAACTACATTCAATGCTGATGAGACACTCGTTGCATAGTTATTAGCAACCTCATTGTAATCTTGTAAGGACGAAAGCAGTTTTTCTAAAACTCCTTCTTTTATCATGTGATACTCCTAGAATGAAATATTTCCTAAAGCTGCATTGATAGCTACTGTAACACCAGCTGCAATTGTTCCTATAACACCACCAAGAACCATAGAGCTAATCCCTTGGTCAATCTTTTCTGCGTTTTCATTTTTAAATCCTCTATACCAGGTATACACCCCCATTAAAACGTTGAATAGTCCAATGACAGTAACAATAGACCCGATGACTGTTATTAATTTTGTTACGATTTCCATTTAATTTCCTCCTTAATTAAATCCCTATAAATAGTTTTATTCTTCTGAAAAGGGATAATCCTCGTTATATTCTTCATCTTCGTAAGAATCTTCATATTCCGATAATGTTAAAATTTTTGATACACGGTATCTTTTTTGTTTTCCATCTAATTCAGAATCAATTTCAACATAGATTTTATTATCTTCTAAAAATTGAACAGTTTCCTTATTGTATCCAAAAATCTAAATCAGGAATATCATATCCATGGTCTTGAATACTTGTTAAAAGATACTGTAAATTATCTTCTGTATAATCTGTTCCGAAAGTGAGATAATAGTAAGCACGTTCCCCGTTTTGTCCCTCTAAAACCATTTTGAACATATCTGAATCTTTTTTAGATTTAGTCATTTCACAACTAATAATTGTTACGTCATGTTTTCCTTCTTTTTAGATAAATGATAGATTGTCTTGAATTTTTTCTTTCAAATTTCATAATTTCATTCCTTTCTTACTTTTCGCCTTCAGGGCAAAAGGTTATTTATTGATTGTTTGTATATCGTTTTTTTATGGTTTCTGACGATTTCAAACGCAAACTATAGAAATAATCTACATTTCTTTGAGATTGAATCATATTTCTTCTTCTACTCTTTACAAATGTGCCAAAACCTCTAAATTGGATTTCGTGATTTTTTTCAGCTAAATCTACTATTTTGGTGAATAAATCTTTCAACACTAATTCAACGACAACTTCATTTACTCCAGTATCCTTACCTATCATTTTAATAATGTCGTTATCTTTATATTTAGTCACAATATATCTCCTCGCTAATTCACTTTTCGCCTTCAAGGCAAAAGGTTAAGAGGTGTAGCAATACCACTTCTTAACCTTTTATTTATTTAGTTTTGTTCTCTTTTTTTTGATAATCCTAACGCACCAATTAATGCTACAACTCCAGCAAGAATCGTCATTCCGCTTCCTTGTGTACCTGTATTTGGTAACACACTTGCTGGAGTCACAGGTTCTTCTTTCACTGTTGTTTTGTGGTATTCCACAGAGATTTCTTGAGGCTGTGGTAAAACTTTATCAGGAACAAGTTTAAGATATTCCGCTTTTGGTTCTTCCGCTTTAACAATATCAATCGGCTCTACTTTTTTCTGAGAAGCACGACCAAACACACCACCCACGATTGAGAACGAATCATCACGAGTGTTCGTGTGGTCGAAAGAAAATTGAATCTTTTGCCCTTTCGCGTAAGACCATCCTAGACCATTCGAGTCAAGGACACCAGCAGTACTATCACTCTTGTCGTTATCGTTGGCTGTAAACACGTTACCACTTTTTGACATGTTCGCACCCATTGACAATGAAGCACCGTCTAATCCGTTATCGACAGTAACATATTGCATGTTATCAATATCGTTTAATGTTACATCTGTTACATCATCAGCATCCGTGATAACTTCAACCTTCACATTTTTAATCCAGCCTTGACGGTCGCTTACGTAATCACCAGTAGCGCTACCGCCACCTTGTCCGTCTACACCGCCACCGCCGTTCGCTTCACCTTCGCCAGCGGATAAAAATACACCGTATCCAATTCCACCGTCTTGAGCTGACCATAAAGCGACGTAAGAACGTACAAATCCAGATTCCCCAGCTGGCGTAATTCCAGAGAAACGTAATGTTACATCACCGTGCGACGTACCTTTCACTTTGATTTCAGCCGTACCATTCTTATCATCTAATAAGAACACGTTGTCAAAGTTCGCATCTGTATTTGTTTCGCCGTTATATCCCTGAATTGACCAACGAGCGATTTGTGGTGCATTCACTTTTGTAGCACCAGACACCGCTTCGAATGTAGTGTTTGCTGTCGCTGTTAAACCAGATTCCCCTTTTTCGCCAGCGTTCGCTTTATTCCAAGCGTCTACACTTGCTTTGTCTTTTTCCCAGTTACCAGTATACGTTAAACCATGTTTTTCCATGATTTCTTTGTTACTTGCAAGAACTTTTTCATATTCCGCTTTCGCAGTTTCATATTTCGCTTTTTGTGCTTTGTTGTATTCATTCACAGTTGCTTCGTCTTTCTTGAAGTCACCAGTGTATGTCAACCCCGCTTTTTCCATTTTCGCTTTGTTTTCTTCCGCGTTCGCTTTATTGAACTCAATTACAAGTTGACGCTCTCTATCCATCGCTTGTTTCTTCGCAATCGCTTTGTCAATCGTAATGATTTGAGCATCTTCATCCGCTTTTGCTTCCGCTCTAGTTTTGTATTCTACTGTTGGTTTTTCAATCACTTTGATGTCTAAACTTTTCGCTTTCTCAACAGCAGAAGCTAAATCTTTAGAATGTACTTCTTCCACAGCTTCTGAAGGCTTTGCTTCAGTAGGTGCCACAGTTGTGTTAGCAGGTTGTGATTTTGTTGGTGTGGCTGTTGTGTCGTTAGTTGCGGATTCAGTTGGCATTGCTGTTGTTTCTTCCGCTGGTGTTGTTGGTGTTGCAGTTGTTTCCGCTGCTGCTTCTGTTGGTTCGACTTCCGGAGTCGGTGCTTGTGTTGTTACCGCTGTTTCTGTTGCTGGTGCAACTGGTTTTACTTCGTCTGCAAACGTCTGACCGCTTGCTAAAAAGCCTGCTAATGTTAATGTTGTTGTTGCTGTTAGTGTTTTGATTGTTTTTTTCATATACTCTATACCTCTTTTTTATGTTTTTTATTTTTTTGTATTGTTCCTTCTTCGTGAGATTAAGAAGGCGACCTAATACCTATTTTCATAAAATCACTCCTTTATTTTAATTAGATAAAATATTATAGATACACATAATAAACGAAATCTTCTGCAAGACCCTGTTTTGAAACACGTTTTTTTATAAGGCTTGCTTTTTAAATGAATAAATTTATTTTTTTAATGCTAAAAATTTCAGGTATATTTTTTTAATTTCTTCATCTGGTAAATTTGTATATACACTAAATGTTGACACGTATACACCGTCATAACACCAAACTTTAGGAAAAATAATTGTATAAATATCCTTTCAATCTTCTATTTCGATTTAAGTACATAGTCATTATTTTTTTGTTTTTTTCAAGTTCTTCATTACAGATATACTCACTTCTGTAAAGCCCCCTGTAACGCTGCATCTTTGGTTGTTTCAAAGGTTTTATAACAATCTACAACCAAATCACATAACATATCATATTCAGTGTATTCTCTACTCCAATCCCCTTTTAATCTAGAGATATATTTTAACTTTTCATACATAATTGTTATTTTTTTCTTTCTAAGTCAATAAAAAAAGTAAAAAAATATTTTTTTATTATTTTTTTCAGATACCAAAATAGTTATTTTTTTGTGTAATACCCATACTTGTTTTTTATTTGTCGTTCTGACCATAAAAATATTTTTAGTTTCATATACCATATACATATTTTCTTTTTAATTGCTTTTTTTATAAACATCAGTTTCAAAAAAACATTGTTAGGAGAGATTTTGTTTTTTTCTGTTCAATTTTTTTCTAAAAAAAGATATGATTCCTTTTTTTCTAAATCTTTAAGAGAAAAATATCAATTTTTTTAAAAATACTTTTCATGATCCGTCATAGAGTTTAAACACCCTTTTCCTAAAAAAAATAAGAGTGATATTTTTATCACTCTTATTACTTTTCGCCCTGAAGGCGAAAGGTTTATTAAATTTTTATAACCCAATTAACTATCATTAGAAGCAGCATAACACAAACCATTGCAAAGTATATTTCTATTGCTGCGACTCCTGTAGGACTAAGATTATTCATTTTCCCTGTTAGCATTAAATAAAACAATGCCATAGGAATGACCACTACATACATAAAAAGCATAAAGTTCGCAAAGATTTTATCTTTATCCATATGTTTTCCCCTTTCAATTATGTTATTGAATTTTGCAATAAAAGCTTTTCTAATAGTTCTCTAGCTGTCATTAAAAGTACTCTTTCGTTCTCAATACTTTTTAGATTTTTTCTATAATCATCTTGCAGCATTTCTAACGTTATTTTATCAGCTTCATCAGGAAAGCCTAACTCACAGCTATCTCCTATAAAATCTTTTTCTGTAGGCATTTCATAGTCGATATAATCAACTATAAAATCAACATCAAGTATTCTACCGTCTACAGTTCCAAAGAATTGAAGGACAGCATAAACTTTATAATCTTCTCCAAACAAAAATATATCTTCTGATATATCTTGTATTAATTCTTCACATGGATATGACACTAAAAGACCGTATTTATTCTTTATACCCATAAAATACACCTCTAATATGTTTTTTAATTGACTTTTTGCCCTGAAGGCGAAAAGTCATTATTTCCTTCCAACTCCTCAATAAGTTCCTCTATCCGTTCTCTTTTTCTTGTCCGTTTCCATAGGTATGCAAAAAATACAAAAGGAAGAAGCACGAGGAGATACTTTGCGTATCCCCAAATATTTTGAAAGATTTCAATGTTTGCTTGAATATATTCATAAATAGCTACAACAATCGCTAATCCTATTGCAAATAAAATGAGTTTTACCCCACTAACAAATAATTCCCAAATTATTATAGCTAAAAAACCTAAGATAACAAGACCAGCAATTAAATATCCTATTTGCTCCATATACCTTCTCCTTCATTTAACATTAGAGGTGTATATCTTTATATTACAATATCCCTTCAATAATTAAAACCTTCAATAAATTACCGACTTTATCTTCGTTCATGCTATCTTGTGAGAGAAATATTTGATAGTCTACAGATTCTGTCAGTTGATTTAGTATCTTATTTACTTTCTTGTCGATTTTGTCCTCTGACAAAGGAACTTTATTTTCAGTTCCAATTAAATCTTCTAACACCAAACTTTCATCTTTATTTTCAGCAATTGCTTTTGCTTCAGAAAGAGTTAATTTGTGAGCTGCATTCGCTAAATAATCCGCAACTCTTTCTTGTTGCTCAGAATTTAGTTTTGCTAATTGTTCTCCAATGTTTAAAGATATTTTCTTTTCATCTAGTAAATCTAGAAATTCAGGGATTAAATTGTTACATGCGATATATCTTGAAAGTGTTCTAGGTTTAATCTGTTCACTTTCACTAATTTTTTCTAAAGAGTTGTACTTACTTTCCCCTCTTTTACCTTGTCTTTTTAAAGCTTTTGCTCTCAAGGTATATGCTTTAACCTTTTCGCTTTCTTTAATATTGGTTCGTTGTAATAAGTTACTTTGAACTAAATAAATCATCGCTTCTTCATCTGTTAATTCTTTAATATTCACTGGAATTCGATTCCAACCTAATCTTTTAACAGCGTTAAAACGATTATGACCAGCAATAATTTGATACTCATGTTCATTCATTTTTCTTACTACTATTGGATTATCAAGACCTCTTGCTTTTATATCATCAGCAAGTTCTTGTAATCTTTCTTCAGAATAGTTCATGAAAGGTTGATTAGGATATGGAAAAATCTTGTTTACTGATAATTCCTTCACGTTATTTTCTGTTGCTTCTTCAAGTCCAAACATCGATTCAATACTAACCATTGTTATTCTCCTTTTTCCAAAATCTCTTTAGCAAGTGCTACATAGTTTTCAGCTAGCTTACTTTTTGCCATTTGTTGTAGTGGAACTCTTTCAGCATAGCTTCTTCTTGCTTCAGTTAATTCTTTAATTTCTTGTTTAAGTAATACATTTCCGTATTCTTCAGACAATCTATTTTTTACTTCTTTAGAGATTTTTGTGTTTGAAACTTTAGTAAATAAGATTCCTTCAACCTCTAATCCACGATTCAATCGTTTCTTTACTAATTCAATATATTGGAATAATTGCCCTAACCCTTCAAATGCTCCATAACTTGCTTCAACTGGAATAAGCACGCTAGTGCTTGCTGTTAATGCGTTAATCAGCAAAATGTTTAAAGCTGGCATACAATCAATTAAAACATAATCGTACTTTTCTTTTACATTCAATCGATTAAAAATATCGGAAAGAATATATTCTCTTGCACTAGCCATAATCAAACTCATTTCAATAGCAGATAAATTTAAGCTAGTTGGAATATAATCTAGATTTTCTGAATATGATTGGATTAAGTTCTTTTCATAATCAAACTGATTATTCAATTCTTGTTGGATTGCTTCAGCAATCGTCAATTCGTATTTTTCCTCTTTTAAATAGTTTGAGAGGTTGTGTTGCGGATCGAAATCCAACAACAATATTCTCTTTCCAGCTTTAGCAAGTGTTACTCCAAGATTCATAGTTGTTGAAGTTTTTCCAACTCCACCTTTTTGGTTAGCAATAGCAATTATTTTCATGTCTCCTAGTCTCCTTCTTTATCTCTCAGTCTCTTTTATAAATTCCAATCAACTAATGGAACTTTTATTTTCTCTCCAGATACATAGTTTTCAAAGAATTTTTGTATTGTTACGAATAAATATCTATCAAATTTTTCAACAGTATTTTCTGTTAAATCTTTTTTCAAAGCTCTCAATATACATTTTGTTAGTTCTTTGAAATTATCTTCACTCAATTCTTCCAAGTAGATTTCGTGGTTAGTTTGATTTGATACATAACGTTTTGCCTGGAATATAACGCCACAAATATAACTTATTTTCTCTGTATCCCCAATTGCTCGATACAATTCATCTGTCACGGATTCAGGTATACCCATGATTCGAAAAATCTGTAAGCAATTTTGATTTTTTTAAAAATATTGATTTGTGGATAACTCAATATTTGATTCAGCCTTAGCTGATTCGTTTATATTATTTATATTATTATTAATATATTTATTATTATTAGCCTTAAAATTGTTTAGTTCTAGAACTGAACAATTTTTAGTTCTAGAACTTAAAATATTTAAGTTCTTATCTGTATCAACATTATCTAGAACTAAAGAATTTTTTTAGTTCTAGAACTTAAAATATTTAAGTTCTGAGTTATATCAAGGTTTTTCTGTATTGTCACTATTTTCCTTTAACATCAGATGAATATCTGATTCAGTTAGTACAGGTTCAAACAGATACAATCTATTAGGAAGTCCTCTTCCTAATCGTTTTTGCTCAAGCAACCCATATTCCACCAATTCTTTTTTTATCTTGATGACTTTTGGTTCGCTCATTTTCAAAATTTTTACAAGGTCAATATTATTGAAGATAAAATAAATACTTCCATCTTCATCAAACCAACCATTTCGCTTAGATAATTTCGCCCTATCGTTTAAAATTGTCCATGCAAATTTTGAATCTGTTGATAATGTTTCGTACAATTCTCCATATGCCAGACCAGCTGGGAGCATTAGGAATCGTTGTCTTTCTTTTTCAAAGACGTTTGAACCTACCCGTTTTGAAAGAATCAATTCTTTCTGTTCTTTATTCAACTTCATCAACTACAAATCCTTTCAAATCAAATTTGACGGTTGTGATTTCACCGCTTTCGTTAAAGCTTTCTATAAACTTTAATTGTTTCAACCGCTGAAGGGTAGTTCTCTCTTTATAGGTTATTCGTTTTGAAATAATTGCCATTTCATTCTGAACGATAGAATCTAGCAACTTTACATAAAACATTTTTTCATCTGAAGTTAGTCTCTTGTTCATTACCAAATCAATTGGAACCCTAATATTTCTTTTTAATGATTTCATCTATTTCTCCTCATATCTTCTGTATGGACGGTTTTAAACTAATTATTACTCTTTAATAGTCACTTTAAAAGCCGTCCATATTCTTATTTCTCTACTCTTACTATTTCTCTTTTTCTCAATCTCTTCTCATACGATACGTTTACTACTAACTTATCGTTTTTTCTCTCAGCTACAAGAATATTTCCTTGTTTTATTGTTAGAATATGTTTATAGACATTAGGAAAGGATTCTCTCATTTTAATGTCAGCTTCTTTCCCATTAATGACAGCATTTTTAATAGGTACATAAATACCGTCTTTCCTAATTTCAGCAATTACATAAGGAAATTTGTAATCTTTCCCTAATTTAACTGTTGCATTTCCAGTTACTCCTAATTGTCTTAGGTCACTAATTCTTACTTCCATTTTTTCTCCTTCCACTTTTTGCCCTGAAGGCGAAAAGTAATAAAATAAAATGTTGGGACGGAACGTATCCTTCCACGATATTTTTTATGCAAGGTTTGTAGTCGTGTTTACCTCGAACTCATTTCCATAATCTTATGTACTTTCGTTATGTGGCAGAAGTGGTTCGTTACTCCACTATTTACGCCATCTGCTCCGTTTCTTTTTTATTCCTAGCCACGCTGATCGAGCCGATGGGGGTATTCAGTTGTCAAAGAGCATAGAATCCATAAAAAATAGAATGGATTATTATCCATTCTATTTTTCAATTTCCTATTTATTTCCGTCTAACTAAACTCTAGACACTTACTACTGCACTGGTTTATTCTCTACACGGTCAAAGTAAACGTAATTTGGTTTTAACGGTTGGTCTGCCATTAATTCTGTGACCGTTACTAATTCGTAGCCTTCTGCTTGTAAATATTCGATAACAGCTGGAAGAGCTTCAACAGATTCTTCATGAATATCGTGCATTAATAAAATTCCGCCATTATGCGCATTTTCTTTAATATGCTCGATTGTTTTCGCTGCGTCTCTATATTTCCAGTCAAGTGAGTCAATAGACCAGTTTACAATCGCGATACCAGCTTGTTCTGATACCATCTTGTCAAACCCACCATATGGCGGACGTAAACTCATTGGTCGCAAACCTCCGCTTGCTTTTGCAATTAAATCAGAAGTCTTATGCACTTCTTGATACACTTCATCAGCTGATTTCTTCGTCAATAACGGATGGCTGTAGCTGTGGTCTCCTAATTCATGACCTTCTGCAACGATTTGTTTAATAATGGATTCATTGCCTTCTACGTGGCTTCCTACGATATAGAACGTTGCATGCGCGTTATATTTCTTCAAGATTTCTAACACTTTTGGCGTTGTCTCAGCACGAGGGCCATCGTCAAATGATAATGCAATTCTCTTCTTCCCTAATTTTTCTTTTACAGTCGCTAGGTACGCTTCGTAATTGTCTTTTTCTGTTTCAGGAATCATGTTTTCGTTCATGTATGCAAATAATTCAGTAAATGGAATGGTCCATTCTGCATCTTGATCACTTGCATCTTTATATTTCACACGAACTCCGTTTTGGATAATCGAAGCATCTAACTTCTTCCAGTTTCCGTCCATAAATTGCGCAGTCACTTTAGCAGTTTGCTCGTCTGATAAACCATTTGCTTTTCCTTCATCTAAATCCTTCTTCACGAAGAAGTTAGACACTGCGAGTTCATTGTTAAATAATTTAGCAATCTCGAATGGTTGTAATGTATCCGCAAATACTAATTGATGTGAGAGTTCTTTAAACTCTAATTGTTCAAAACCACTCTCTTTTTGTTGATAAACAGACACATAGTAGTGAATATCGTTTACGTTTGAGATGATTTGTTTGGTACGCCTTGAAGAAGATAAGTGTCTTCTTAGTAGCTCCCGCGTACTTTTCAAGAACTTCTTGTTTTAACGCGTCCATTTCAGTCGCAATGGCTTCAATCGGATTACCAGAAGCATCTGTTGGAATTAACTCCTGTACTTCCACTTTGCCTTTTGTTTCATCTTTCACGGTTAAATTCTCGTTATATTTCTTCGCATCTTCTTGTTCGACTTGAATAATACGTTTGAATTCTTCTTCATTGAACTGATTTGCCATAATACGGTGAATTGTTAATAATTCAAAAATCAAAATAAGAAACGTTAAAATCCCAATGACCCAGAAAATCGTTTTATTCATTTTTTTCTTAGGTCTTTTCTTCTTAGGCTTTTTCCCACCAAAGAGTTCTTTTTCTTCCAGTTCCTCAAGAGCTTCCTCTTCGACTACTTCTGTTTCTTCGAAGTCTTCTGGAGCTTGCGTATATTTATTTTCCTTTTTTGAGTGCTCATCTTTGCCACTTTTGGCTCTTCGTTGAATGACCTTCTCCATACTCCTATACCCCTTAATCGAATACTATTTTTGTTTCTTTTGACACTCTGGGCACACTCCGTACACTTCCATACGGTGTCCTCTTACTTTAAATCCTGTCAGCTGTTCTGCAGCTTTTTCAACGTCTTCGAGTACTGGGTAATAAAGGTCCACCACTTTCCCACACACGTCGCATACGGCGTGATAATGTTGTCCTAAATCAAAGTCATAGCGACTCGCGCTATCCCCATACGTCAATTCTTTTACGACGCCTTCTTTAATAAATAGATTTAAGTTATTATAAACAGTTGCCACACTCACTTGTGGGTCCTCTTTTGTCAACGCCTTGAAGATTTCTTCGGCCGTTGGATGCGTGTGTACACTTGCTAAAAACTCAAGCATCGCAACACGTTGAGGTGTAATTCTTACCCCTTTTTTGCGAAGTTGACCAACAACTTCCTTTAATTCTTCTTTATGCATACTATTACCTGATTTCTATGTACTAAGTTTTATTTTGTCATTCATTATTTTCTCAAATTTCCGGTTAAATTGCAAGTGTTTGAGTTAATATTTTTGTAACATTGTAACATTTTTGTAACAAAAGAAGACCCGCCCCTATTCGAGACGAGTCTTCTTGCTATTTTTATTTTTTGAGAAGTTTATTATATTGCATTCCTTCACGAAGAGCACTTGTATCAGTACCCAACGCTTCTGCAATCGTATAGGCAAATTCGAAGGTTGCAGCTGGTCCACATCCCGTAATGAGTTTTCCATCTGTTTCCACGAGCTGTCCTGTATACGTTCCTTGATTGATGTCTTTTTCTACACCAGGGTAGCAAGTATATTTCTTGCCCTTGAGTAATCCTGCACGGTGTAGTGCCATTGGGGCTGCACAAATCGCTGCGATAATTTTTCCTTTTTTAGAATACTCTTTTAGTTTCTTAATAAGAAATTCATCATCTCGTAAATGAGTGGCTCCCGGAAGCCCACCTGGTAGTACGAGCGCATCGATATCTGCCCAGTAGAATGTATCGAGTACATCATCCATTTTTACAGGAATATGATGACTACCTGTAATGACTTCACTGCCAAGTCCTACTGTGTGCACTGTGTGTCCTGCTCTTCTTAAAATATCAACCGTTGCAAGGCCTTCGATTTCTTCAAATCCTTGCGCGAAAAATACAACGACATTTGCCATTCTTTTGGCCTCCTCTTATTTTTTGAATAAGCCCATTACGCCACGTGTAATCACACGACCAACTTCACGACCCACACTTGACATAACGTTCTTAGTGAAGCGATCCATTGCTGAATCTCCGCGTTTTGTAGCCGCTTGACGTGCTTGACGCTCTAATTCTTTTTGTTCACGTTCGCGTTCTTTTTCTTCTAATTTTGCTTGTCTTTCAGCTTCTTTTTGTGCAAGAGCTTCTTGTTTTTCAGCCTCTTTACGCTCTAATTCTGCTTGTTTTTCTGCTTCTTTTTGCGCAAGTTCAGCTTCTTGCTCTTGTTTGAACTGCTCATCTAATGCTGCTAATTGTTCATGAGCTGATTCACGGTCAAACATTTCTGCATATTTATCGTAGAATGCTGATTGATTGATGAGTTGTTGACGAACAAGTGGATCACCTGCATCTAATTTACTCTTAGGAGGGTAAATTGATACTACTTCTGCAAAGCTTGGAGAACCATCTTCTTGAAGTGTTGAAACAACTGCATCCCCTACTTTAAGGTTTGTAATTACTGTTACTAAATCTTGTCCATCTTCTTGACGGAAAGTTTCAGCAACTGCTTTTACGTTCTTTTGTTCAGCTGGAGTGAACGCACGTAATCCGTGTTGAACGCGGTTCCCTAATTGGCTCGCGATAGCATTTGGAATATCAGTTGGGTTTTGTGTTACGAAGAAAATACTAATTCCTTTAGAACGGATTAAACGAACGATTAATTCGATTTTCTCTTGAACTGCAGCATTGCTTTGTCCGAATAACACGTGAGCTTCATCGAAGAAGAAGACTAATTTTGGTTTATCTAAGTCCCCAACTTCTGGTAAGTTTTCGTATAATTCTGATAAGAACCATAATAAGAATGTTGCGTATAATTTTGGTGTTTGGAATAATTTTTCAGACGCTAAAATATTGATGACCCCACGGCCATTTTGGTCTTGTTTGAATAAGTCATTGATTTCAAACGCTGGTTCACCGAAGAATTGGTCTCCACCTTGTTGTTCTAATACGAGTAAGCTACGTAAAATAGAACCAATTGATTGTTGTGCGATATTTCCGTATAAGTTACGTAATTCCCCAGCATGTGCGCCTACGTAATTTAACATTGCACGTAAGTCTTTAATGTCGATTAATAATAATCCTTGGTCGTCGGCTACTTTAAACGCAATGTTTAAAATACCTTCTTGAGTTTCATTTAAACCTAATAATTGAGCTAATAAAATTGGTCCCATTTCTGAGATTGTAGTACGGATGTTAATTCCGTTTTCCCCAAGACATCCCAGAAAGCAACAGGATATGAGCTTGGTTCGAAGTCTTCTACATGAACTTTTGCCAAGCGTTCTGCAATCTTCTCAGTTACTTCGCCTTTTTCAGCAAGGCTTGCTAAATCCCCTTTAATATCTGATAAGAATACAGGAACTCCTGCTTCACTTAATTGCTCCGCTAATACTTTTAACGTTACAGTTTTACCTGTACCTGTAGCCCCTGCAATGACACCGTGACGGTTTAGTTTATTCGCCATAAATTGAGCTGGTTTTGAACCATATCCGAAAGAAATAGTTTGAGTCATAAAACTCCTCCTTTTATTTTTACACTTCTACAATATTACAGAAAGCGCTAAAATGCTACTAAAATGAAAGGAAAAATCTAGATTATTTGACTTGTTTTGATATTCAAAGTATATTTATTTAGAATAGAAATATAATTCAAAGGAGAACCCATTATGAAATGGAAAATTATTGCAGATTCAGGTTGTGATTTACGCGAAATCGAGAATCTTGCTCCAGATACACAGTACATTAACGTACCGCTAACAGTTCAAGTAGGTGACAAACACTATACAGATGATGCCTCTTTAGATATCGATGCTATGATGATTGAAATGTATCAATCGAAAGACCAAACAGCTTCAGCCTGCCCTAGCCCAGATGCATTCCTTGAAGCTTACAAAGGTGCAGAAAATGTCATCGCCATTACGATTACGGGTGGCTTATCAGGAAGCCAAAACAGTGCGCAACTCGCAAAAAACATGCTTTTAGAAGAAGCACCTGAAACAAATATCGAAGTGTTCGATAGTCTTTCAGCCAGCGGTGAAATGGTTCTTTTCGTACAAAAAGCCAATGAACTCATCGCACAAGGCCTCTCTTTTGAAGAAGTCGTAGCTGCGTTAAAAGATTATTTAGCAAGTACAAAACTATTATTCGCACTAGCTCGTGTCGATAACTTAGTGAAAAATGGTCGTTTAAATAAATTAGTCGGTGCCGTTATCGGAATGCTCAATATCCGCTTAGTCGGTAACGCATCCCCAGAAGGAACCTTAAACCTTCTTCACAAAGCAAAAGGTCAAAAGAAAGCTGTTCAAGCAGTTTGGTCTGAAATGAAGAAGAATGGCTACAAGGGTGGTCGCGTGGTTATTAGCCATTGCAGTAACCCAGAAATCTGTGGCTTAATTCAAGCAGCCGTTCATAGCGAATTCCCAGACGCGGATGTATCAAGCATCCATACAAGCGGTGTCTGCAGCTACTATGCAGAACAAGGCGGAATCTTAATGGGATACGAAGCTTAATCTTACGAATACGAAAAGCCTCTCTAATCACTTGGATTAGAGAGGCTTTATTTGTTTTGATTAGAATAATGCTTTTAATTCGACTTCTGGATGTTTATCTTTGAACCAGTTTAAGGCAAATTGGTTTTCAAATAAGAAGACTGGTTGGTCAAATCGGTCACGACATAATAAGTTACGGCTTGATGACATATTTGGATCCAGTTGTTCTTCGTCAATCCAACGAGCAATCTTACTTCCGATTGGTGTCATAACTACCTCTGCATTATATTCATTTAACAAGCGGTATTGGAACACTTCGAATTGAAGTTGACCAACGGCACCAAGGATATATTCTCCTGTATGGTACGTCTTGTACAATTGGATGGCTCCTTCTTGTACTAACTGCTCGATTCCTTTATGGAATGATTTTTGTTTCATCACGTTTTTCGCAGCCACTTTATTAAAGATTTCAGGCGTAAATTGTGGTAGTGGTTCGAACTGAACAGGAGTTTTTCCTGAGTAAATCGTATCTCCGATTTGGAAGTTCCCTGTATCGTAAAGTCCGATGATATCCCCTGCTACGGCTGCTTTCACCGTTTCACGGCTATCGGCCATGAATTGCGTTGTATGAGATAATTTCATTTTCTTTTGCGAACGGTTCACTGTAATATCCATCCCTGGAGTAAATTCTCCTGAACAGATACGTACAAATGCGATACGGTCGCGGTGGGCTGGGTTCATGTTTGCTTGAATCTTGAAAATGAATCCTGTGAATTGTTCTTGAAGTGGATCAACGAGTTCTCCTGATTCAGTTTTCTTTGCAGATGGACTTGGCGCAAAGTCAACGAATGCGTCTAAGAATGTTTGAACCCCAAATCCTGTTAAGGCTGACCCGAAGAATACAGGCGTTAATTTACCAGCCGCAATCTTCTCTTCATCAAACGCATTTCCTGCTTCTAATAAGAGTTGAGCGTCTTCGATGGCTTGGCTATAAAGCGTAGATTGTTTGAACGCATAATCGCCGTCCACTTCGCCATCTTCGTTTAATGGTAAGAAGTCATTATCATCGTTTCTTCTGGATGCATCAATTCTACACGTTTGTTGTAAATATCATATAACCCAAGGAATGTTTTCCCCATCCCCATTGGCCAGTTCATTGGATACGCGTCAATGCCTAATACTTCTTCTAATTCCGCGATTAATTCTAACGGTTCACGTCCATCACGGTCTAATTTGTTGATAAATGTGAAGATTGGAATTCCACGCATACTACAAACTTCGAATAATTTCTTCGTTTGCGGCTCAATCCCTTTAGCACTGTCGATGACCATCACGGCACTATCCACGGCCATTAATGTACGATACGTATCTTCTGAGAAGTCCTCGTGCCCTGGTGTATCCACGATATTAATGTGATTGCCATCGTATTCCACTTGCATTACTGAACTCGTAACAGAAATTCCACGTTGTTTTTCGATTTCCATCCAGTCAGATTTTGCAAACTTCCCTGTTTTCTTCCCTTTTACAGTACCGGCCTGACGAATCGCACCCCCGTATAAGAGTAATTGTTCTGTAATCGTTGTTTTCCCAGCATCCGGGTGGGAAATAATCGCAAAGGTTTTGCGAGATTGTACTTCTTCTTTTAAGTGTGACATGAGTATCTCCTTCGTGTTTATTCTCAAGTATTATAGCCGATTTTCACGATTTTTAAAAGTTTAAAAACACCCTCTAGAATGATTTGAGAAAGTGCGGTATACTTATAGACAGTAAAATGTCTTTCAGGAGGTCGCTCAATGTCGAAAGAATTACCCATTATTTATATTAGTTTAACCGGAAATACACATAACTTTGTCACTCGTTTAAAAGATCATTTACGCTTCTTGGAACCCTCTTTAAACGTGACACTAACGAATGTGAAAGACCTTGTCAAAGGACAAGAGGACTACTTCAAAGTAGGTAAACCATTCGTTGCATTTCTTCCAACATACTTAGAAGGTGGAAATGGCGTGGATAACGGAGACGTCGAAGTCCTAACGAATCCACTTGGCGATTTCTTAGCCTATGAACATAATTACGCACATTGCTTTGGCGTGATTGGTAGCGGAAATCGTAACTTCAATAAGCAATTCTGCCTCACTGCTCGTCAATATTCTGAACGCTTTGGATTCCCAGTGCTCGATGAATTTGAGCTTCGTGGAAGTAACCGCGATGTGGAGCGCATTGCTGCAATGCTTCTTGAAAAAATCTAAACACTTAAATAGGCCCGCAGAAAATTTCTGCGAGCCTTTCTTTTTATTTAAAATAGGTTTTGCATTTCTCACTAAAACCAACTAACGCTTCAATGGTTGCTGGTTCCATCGCGGTATGTCCTGCAGCTTGCGCAAAGATGAGTTCTGCGCCGTCGACTGCTTGAGCGAGTTCAAACGCAGCACTAGGCAAGCAATCCACATCATAACGACCATGGACAATATGCATTGGAATCCCCTTGAAGGCATCTGCATGATTCAAGATGTAATTATCATCCTCCACAAAGCAATGATGGTAGAAGAAATGACATTCCATTCGCGCAATCGTCAGTGCTCCGCGAATCCCCGCTTCATCCCAGACAATCGGCTCATACGGAATCAATTTCACGAGGCCATGTTCCCACTCTGCCCAAGCACGTGCAGCTTCAAGACAAATCGATTCATCCTCTGAAGTCAGACGTTTGTAGTACGCATTCACCAGTTCTCCTTGTTCTTCAACAGGAATCGATGCTTTAAACTTCTCGAAGTTCTCTGGATAAAAATGAGATGCTCCATCTTGGTATAACCAATCTACATCGCTTTGACGACCAAGGAAAAATCCCACGAAGCATTAATCCTACGACGCGTTCACGATGTGCAATCGTGTAATGTAAAGGCCAGCGTTGTCCCCCAGCTACCACCAAAGACAAGCCATTTTTCAATCCCTAGTGCTGTGCGGATTTTCTCCATATCGGCCACTAAATCATGCGTGGTGTTTTCTTCTAAAGACGCAAACGGCGTACTTTTTCCACATCCACGTTGGTCGAATTGGATGATGCGATAGAACTCTGGATCAAAAAATTGACGATTCGCTGGAGACGATGCCCCTCCTGGTCCGCCGTGTAAGACAACGACTGGATGTCCTAATGGGTTCCCTGACTCTTCTACATAAATCGTATGCAAGTCACTCACTGGAATCATGTGTTCCTTGTAGATTTCGATTTCTGGATATAATTCTGTTCTCATTTCTTGGCTCCTTTAATCACTTCTTGTACTCTCTTTTGAAATTCAGGTAAGACTTCTTTTTCAAACCATGGATTTTTGGCCATCCATCTACGGTTTAGAGGTGACGGATGTACGAGCGGAAACATCTTTGGTAAATATTCTTTATACGCCTTGACCGTTTCCGTTAAGTTTTTCTTCTTTGTCTCTTTTAAATAATAATCTTGTGCGTATTTCCCTACAAGAATAATAAGTTCAATATCTGGCATTAAGGCTAGCGTTTCTTCATGCCATTTCTCAGCAAAACCCTTGCGCGGTGGAAGGTCTCCAGATTTACCTTTTCCTGGATAATAGTAATCCATTGGAACCACTGCAAATAAATCGGATTGATAGAAGAAATCTCGAGTTACGCCCATCCAGCTTCTTAAGTTGTCGCCACTTTGGTCATTCCAAAACAAGCGACTCTCTTGCGCTTTAATACCAGGCGCTTGCCCTACAATCAGAATTTTCGCTTTTCGTGGTGCAGAAAATAAAGGCGCTATGCCTTCTTTTGTATACTCTGCATTTTGAGGATCTGCTTCAATTTTTTTGATTAATTCATCTAATTTCGTCATATAAATTCCACCCTTCTCACTTAGCATACTCCGATAGTACTTCTTGTGCAAATGCTTCACGACTTCATGCAAAAAAACACCTAACCTCACGTGTGAGATTAGGTGCTTCCACGATTTTATTTTAAGCGCGGTGTTTTCAAAGTACGAGGGAGTGTTTTGCTTGAAAGCACTCGTGGTAATGTATGTGATTTTTCTTTTGATGCTGGACGGTATGAAACCGGTCTTGTAGCACGTGTATCAACATACATTTCTCTTGAAGTATTTGAACGACCTGAAGCCGATTGTAGCGCTTTTTTTGTTGCTTGTTTTTTCGCTTGTGAGCGAAGTTTTGGATCTGAAACTTTATTTCGCGGACGATATACACGTTGCGGTACAGCTTCTGTAGCGACTACTGGAGTGCTTGTGCCTTGTGCTCTAGCTGCAGGAGCATTCGCCCCATTTCTTTGAGCAGAACGCGTATTTCCAGTTCGAGCTCTACGATTATTCTTGCGCGCCTTATTTTGTTTTCCTTTAATTCCGAAGAAAACAGCGATGATAAGGACGATATAAAATATTCCCTTACCGAGTCCTTCACCAATTTTGTCCGTATCTAGTTGATCAAAGAAGTTATCAATCTGATCAAAGATATCTTTGCTTTCAGAGCCTTTTGAGTTCCCTTTCGAGTCACTCGCGTTTGAACTCTTTTCGATTGAGTTTGTAGCTTTCTCAGCCGTAGTAGTTTCCACTTTGTCCTTGGCATTTGCTAAGTCTTCTAAAAATTTTGTTCGTTCTTTGTCCGTTGCCGTGAATTGAAACGCTTTTGTGACTTTCCCATCTTCGACAGGAATCAAATCATAATAGATAACATTATGGTCTTCAATGGTCTCAACAAATGATTGAACTATGAGGCTATTATCTGTATCTCGATATACGTAAAGTCGAATACCGCCCTTCCCTGTTGGAAGATTCTTAATTTGAACGGGAACTTTAATCTCTTTATATTGAGGATTATTATAAGTTAACTTAATCGTCACTGTCGCATTATAATCTTCCCCATCCACAAAGTCGATTTTTTGTTCAAAGGCACCTTGTATCTTCATCTTTGTGGTGTCTACTGGTTGTTGAGTTTCAGCATTGACTGTTGAAACACGTGCAAAGGTTCCTACTAACAATAATGTGGCAATCAGTACCGCAAGCCATTTCAACCCAAAGAAAGATTTGTTAGCTTGTTGTTTCATGATTATTTACCTGCTTCGTCCCAAACTTTACGTCCTGATGCTAATGAAGCAATGTTTTCAGCGATTTTTGCGTTGTTTTGTCCATCCATTAATACAACTGTATTGTTTGGACCTTCAGCAAGAGCTTTTTTAGCGTCGATTGCTAAGTATTCTAACGCAGCAGCATTTAAGTTAGATTCGTTTAATGCATTGTTGATTGCTGTTAATTGAGCAACAGTTGCTTGAGTGTCAATTGCGATTTTTTCAGCATGTGCACGAGCATCTGCTAATAATTTGTTGTTTTGAGTTCTTGTATCCATTTCAACTGTTTTTTGACGAGCGTCAGCAGCGATTAACGCAGCATCACGTTCACGGTCAGCAGTGATTTGTTTGTTCATCGCTTCAACGATGCTTTGTGGAGGAATTACTTCACCGATATTTACACGGTCGATTGTAACCCCGTAAGAGTCTGTTTTACCGAATACACGTTGGTTTAAATCTGTGTTGATTTTGTTAGTACCACCAAGGATTTCAGCCATTGTCATTGTACCGATAATGTCACGTAATTCGTTTTGGATATCTAAAGTAATAATCCTTCTGGGTTTGTGTTTCCATATAAGTATTCTTCAAGATTATCAACGTGGTATTTAGCTGAAGCGTCAATTGTTAAATTAACGTTGTCTTTTGTGATGATTTCTTGAGGATCTAAGTCTAATGAACGTTGACGCATATCTACAACGTAAGCAATGTTACGAATGATTGGTGTTACAAAGTGTAATCCTGGTCCTAATTCTCCAACATAACGTCCAAATGATTGAACAGCAGCTTTGTGTCCTTGTTGAACGATACGAATTGATTTGAACGCAATGATTAATAAGAGTAATACTAAGATGATAATTAAGATTTGTACTGGCATTTTAAATTTCCTTCTTTCTAAATAGTTACATATACTAATTTTTCCGGATTGATTTCCTCAATCACTTTTACATATACCAACCCATCCTCGTAGTCAATGACCTCCAGTGGTTGGCCTTCTTCGACTGACATAACATCCAAAATTTTATATGGATAGTTCCGTCCTCGGTAATTAAACGTTCCGAAGACTTGTTCGGAGAACGCCTTAAACTGTCCATGCAATAATGTTTTAATTACATCCGGCCAGTTTTCAACTTTTTTCTGATGACTTTCGACTTCATTTTCGATGACCGACCGGAAATAAGTTGATACGTCTGTTGAGATAATCTTCAAAAACGCTTCTTTCAAAGAAGGCTCAATCGTAAAGTTAATCCGTTCAGTCTTATTTTCGTTCGACCATGGTTGTTTTCTCATACCCATTCTCCTTTCTTTATATCTCTTGATGAACATATTATAACACGTTCTGAATATAATACAAGTGTAATATCTCGTAAAATGTAAAATTTTCACCTAAAGTGCATTTTTGTTCAAAAACATTGATATATCAAGGATTATTTTATATGAAAATATCCAAAAAAATCTGAGCAAATAATATTAAGAAACTATAAAATTCCAAAAACATAATATATTTTGTGGTTTTTGGTTATGAGAATAACCTTAGTTTTTTTACGAGACCGTCTCCTACTTTTTCTAAACAATTACATCCTTTTTAGTTAAATGGACATGCGGACATTTGTTTATTCACATTCTTAACTAAAAAAACCACTTCCTATTCAATTTCTTGAATAGGATAGTGGTTTAAAAAAATGTACATCTGGTATTAATCTGTATAAAAAGATTATTGTCGAGGTTTTTCTAATAATGGATTTTCTAGCTTATTCTTAATCTCATTATAAATGTTTTTCTGAAATTGGCCTTTCAGCCAGTAAATCTCTAGGAATTCTTATATTATTTACTAAAAATAGTTTATCTAAATCAATGATAGATTTATTTCTACAAGGGTGCTCATAAGAATTACTCTGTAGAATAATATAATTCTTACAAGGCATATTGATATCATGTTTATGTTTATATGTCTGTATTTTCAACAATTGCTTTTCTATTCCTGGTTGAAAGCAAATATACATATGACTTCGAACCGCTAGAGTTGAAGCAATATCCGGAAAAGGTATTCTAATAGTAACGACATCTCTTTGATTAATCAACTAGAAGTACCCCCTCATCGATTTCCAAATAAACGGGATTTTTCAAGTTCAGTATTTTTTTACTTAATTTTTTTCCAAGATCCGTTTATGTTCACTAGTCAATTGTTCTAAATTTTCTCTACTTATAACAAAGATTTTATCATCAATTTCTATAGGTTTAATTTCGTCGCGTGAAAGTTCAGAATATGTTTCATATAATCTACTTATCAATGATTCATCACTTTGAGTGATATCTGTTTCTAGAATAGGTATTTGCTCTTCCCCATTATCTATTCTATCTTTTTTGGACTTCCACAAATCGAATATATGCGTTAATTCAGATAATTCACTTTCATTACGCATACTAATTAGCATCAATGCTGCATTTGCTACTTCTTCATCAATATTCTCGAAATCATTAGCATTTTCTATACGATATTTGAACTCAGAAGATTCATATAAACTATCTCCATATACTTCACTAAATACAGGACCTTTACGGTATGCTTTTAAATAACTTAAATCACAAGAATTATTTTTTATTTTTGAAAACATCTCATAAAAAAACAAAAACTTCTGCTGTTTCAGTTTAGAAAGACTAGACTGCTCTGAATATTTATTAAGCCATCCAAGCTTTTGAAATCTCTCATTACTCGTCCATACAGTCATAATAATCCTCCTATCTTAATTTTGATATATTTCATCAACATTTACTCATATTATAATGAAACAACATTTATTTTTTTCAATTATTATTTTAAATTTCTTAAAAAAAGTTAGAACCAAGATTATATTTTTAATTTTTAAATAAGTAAGATACAGATTATTTTACTAAATATGTCAATTTTTAAAACGTATCTGGGTTACTTTCTGGGTCAGTTTTAAATTTTATAAAAAAACAAGCCCTAGAAACGTTATTAAATCAACGTTTCTAGGGTGTTACTATAAACTAACCTACGCTACCTTCCATCTCGTACGCGATTAAACGGTTTAATTCAACGGCGTATTCCATTGGAAGTTCTTTTGTAAATGGTTCAACGAATCCCATGACAATCATCTCTGTTGCCTCTGACTCGCTAATACCACGACTCATCAAGTAGAACAATTGCTCTTCTGAGATTTTTGACACTTTCGCTTCATGCTCGAGTGCTACTTTATCATTATGAATTTCGTTAAATGGAATCGTGTCTGATTTTGACTTATCATCCATAATAATCGTGTCACATTCGATATGAGAAATAGAATAATCTGATTTCTTCCCAAATGTTACTTGACCACGGTAGTTTACAACGCCGCCATCTTTCGCAATCGATTTTGAAACGATTGAACTTGACGTATGTGGCGCGTTATGAATCATCTTCGCACCTGTGTCTTGGTGTTGACCTTCTCCGGCAAACGCGATGGATAACATTGTACCCTTGGCGTATGGTCCTTCTAGGAAGACAGATGGATATTTCATCGTTGTCTTCGCCCCAAGGTTTCCATCGATCCACTCAACCGTTCCGTGAGCAGCAGCTCTGGCACGTTTCGTTACTAAGTTATATACGTTATCTGACCAGTTTTGAATCGTTGTATAACGGCAGTAACCACCCTCTTCAACGAAGATTTCTACAATCGCCGCATGCAAGCTGTTTGAAGAGTACGTTGGCGCTGTACATCCTTCAACATAGTGCACGCTTGCTCCTTCGTCTACGATAATAAGCGTACGTTCGAATTGCCCCATGTTTTGGTCGTTGATACGGAAGTACGTTTGAAGCGGTACATCACATTTCACGCCTTTGGCACATAGATGAACGTTCCACCTGACCATACAGCTGAGTTTAACGCAGCTAATTTGTTGTCTGTTGGTGGTACTAGTTTTGCAAAATACTTTTTGAATAGTTCAGGATACTCTTTTAACGCTGAGTCTGTATCTGTAAAGATGATTCCAAGTTTATCGAACTCTTCTTTCATATTATGGTAAACCACTTCAGACTCGAATTGCGCAGAAGCTCCGGCTAAATACGCACGCTCTGCTTCTGGAATTCCGATTTTCTCGAACGTATCTTTAATTTTCTCAGGAACATCATCCCAAGAACGCGCTGGCTTATCGCTGGCACGTTTGAAGTACGTAATCGCATCAAAATCAATGTCTGAAAGGTCCGCACCCCATGTTTGCATTGGCATATTTTCGAATGCCTTCAATGATTTTAATCGGAAATCAAGCATCCATTGTGGCTCATTTTTCACTTGTGAAATCGTACGAACGACTTCTTCGCTTAATCCCATCCCTGTTTCATAAACAGGTGTTACATCCTCGTGAAAGCCATATTTGTAATCGGCTAATTCAGGAACTCCACTCATTTTGTCACCACTTTCTTATGCTTTTTCATTTTCTACGGCACGTTCTAATGCTTTCCACGCAAGAGTGGCACATTTAATACGCGCTGGGAATTTTTGAACACCGGCAAGTAACGCCGCATCCCCTAAAGGTTCTTCGTTTACGGTTTCACCCTGCACTAGACTTGAGAAATCTTCTGCTAAGGCAACCGCTTCGTCAACTGTCTTTCCAATAATGGCATCACTCATCATGCTGGCACTTGCCATACTAATCGTACAGCCGTGTCCGTCAAAGTGAACATCTTCGATCACGCCGTTGTCATTTACAACGAGCTGCAACTGCAACACATCTCCACACGTTGGATTATTAAATTCAATCGTTGGAATGCTCTCATCATCTACCAATCCTTTATGGTGAGGATGAGACGAATGATCCAGAATCACCTGACGATAGAGCTGATCTAATTTAGATAAGGCCATATTGGAAAAACTCCTTTACTTTTTCTAATGCTTCTAAAAACTGTTCTGCTTCTTGAAGCGTGTTATAAATATAAAAAACTTGCACGGCATGTTGCTGGTACATCGAGCCATCGCATCAAAGGTTGCGCGCAATGATGTCCTGCGCGAACCGCAAATCCTTCCATATCGAGCGCCGTTGCGACGTCGTGTGGATGAATTCCGTCGATGGTAAAACTAATGACTCCAGAATGCTGTGCTGGGTCACTTGGCCCGTAGACCGTCACACCTTCCATCTCCTGCATCTTCGGTAAGAGATACGCGACAATTTCTTGTTCATGCTGGTGGATATTCTCCATGCCGATTTCTTCTAAATAATCAATGGCAGCGGCCAGTCCAATCGCTCCTGCGATATTTGGCGTACCGGCTTCGAATTTCCACGGCAATTCATTCCATGTACTCTCCTGGTCATAAACGAAGTCAATCATTTCGCCACCAAACTCTACAGGATTCATCTCTTGAAGAAGTGCTTCTTTTCCATATAAGACGCCAATTCCTGTTGGAGCCAGCATCTTATGTCCACTAAAGGCATAGAAGTCACAGTCTAATGCTTGGACATCCACTTTCTGGTGCGGCGCTGCTTGAGCACCATCTACAACAAGAATGCCTCCTACTGAGTGAACCATTTCAGCCACACGTTTCACATCCGTTACCGTTCCAAGAACATTTGAGGCGTGGTTAATCGAGACGATTTTCGCCTTCTCGGTTAAAGCTTGTTCTGCTGCCTCGAGATCTAATTCGCCCTCTTTCGTTAATGAAAAATAACGTAAGACGGCTCCTGTTTGTTTAGCCACTTGTTGCCAAGGAACCACATTCGAATGATGCTCAGCAGGGCTAATCCAAATTTCGTCCCCTTTTTGCAAGCGTCCTGGCGCAAATCCTTGCACTACCCAGTTTAAGCTAGTAGTTGTTCCACGCGTAAAGAGCACTTCTTTTGTGCTACTAGCATGGATAAATTTCGCCACTTTAGCTCGAGCCGCTTCGTATAAGTCTGTTGCTTCTTGAGCTAATGTATGCACCCCACGATGAATATTAGCATTGTGGGTTGCGTAGAATTTCTCAACGGCTTCTACAACTGGACGTGGCTTTTGCGTGGTGGCTGCATTGTCTAAATAGACAAGCACTTCATCGTTAACTTCACGCTTTAAAATCGGAAAGTCTTCTCGAATCGTTTTACTAATCATAGCTAGCAACCAACTTTTGTTCAATCATGTCCACAAGTTCTTTTTGAAGAGCACTTGAAGGGATTGAACGAATTACAGCTCCTAAGAATCCACGAATCACAAGACGTTTGCCTCTGCTTCTGAGATTCCACGGCTTGTTAAGTAGAATAATTGTTCATCATCCACTTGCCCAACGCTCGCTGCGTGTCCTGCCGTTACTTCATTTTCATCGATTAATAGAATTGGGTTCGCGTCTCCACGTCCGCCTTCTGAAAGCATCAATACACGACTTTCTTGTTGCGCGTCTGCGAATTTCGCACCTTTAATAATATGTCCAATTCCGTTAAACGTTAAGGTTGATTTATCTAAAATAACACCGTGTTGCAAGATGTGTCCTACTGAATGTGGCGCATAGTTTGTCACACGTGTATCGATTCCTTGAACTTGACGTCCTGTTGAAATACCGATGACGTTCACTTGAGAATGAGAACCGTCTCCTCGTAATTCAGAGTCGAAGTCTGCAATCACATTTCCGTCATTCATAATGCCAAGTGCCCAGTTAATCGTTGCATCTTTTTCAAGGTAGCCACGACGGTTTACATATGCATCTGTTGATTGACCTAAAGTATCCACAGCTGCAAATTGAACTTTCGCACCTTGTTTCGCGATAACTTCTACAACAATATTTGCCGTATTCTTTTTGTCACCGACACTTTCAAAGCGTTCCACATAAGAGACAGAGCTGTTTTCGTCTGCCACGATTAACACGTGTTTCACGAATGCTTCGTCGACTAAGTTGTTTTGAACAAAATGAGATTCAATAATATCTTCTACGACTACATTTTTTGGAATATAAATAAATACCCCTGAGTTGACCATCGCAGCGTGATATGCTGTTAAGCTATCTTCATCAACTGGTACTGCTTTTGTCATATAGTACGGTTTTACGAGCTCTGGATATTGTTCCAGTGCATCAAATAAATCCATCACAAGAACGTCCTTCAATGCTGTTTCAACATTCATTTCTTCCCAGTAAGAGACTGCACCTAGTTGTACAATTTTTGCACTTCCGGCTGCTGTTGGAATCACTTTTGGAAGTTCTTCAATCATTGAAGTTCCATCACCGATTGCTGATTGGAATAAGTTCCAACGGTGGAATTTCACACGTTCGATAAAAGGTAACTCTAGCGTTTTAGCAAGTTCTAACCCTTTTAAACGTGTTTGTAGAAACCACTCTGGTTCATTCTTTGTAAGAGAGAATGCGGTGATTTCTTCTGGTGTTATGGTTAATTTTGTCTCTGCCACAATCTCACTCCTACTCTTGATGTTCAATCTTGATTCCTAATTCTTCACTGATTCCTTTGTATCCTTCAGCTTCTAAGCGACGAGCAAGAGAAGCATCTCCTGTCATCACGACACGTCCGTCCATCATAATATGCACCACATCTGGTTCAATGTAGTTTAAGAGACGTTGGTAGTGTGTAATAATTAATGAACCAAAGTTGTCTCCACGCATTGCGTTTACTCCACGAGAAACAACTTTCAATGCGTCGATATCTAACCCTGAGTCGATTTCGTCCAGAATCGCGAATGTTGGTTCAATCATTAATAATTGAAGAATCTCGTTACGTTTTTTCTCCCCGCCTGAGAAGCCTTCGTTTAAGTAACGTTCTGCCATTTCTTCTGGCATGTCTAATAGAGCCATTTTTTCATCTAACTTCTTGATGAATTCACGAACTCCCATTTTGTCGCCTTCCTCACGGCGAGCGTTGATTGCTGAACGCATAAATTCTGCGTTTGTCACCCCAACGATTTCACTTGGATATTGCATCGCTAAAAATAGACCTGCACGAGCACGTTCGTCTACTTCCATTTCTAAGACGTTTTCGCCGTCTAATAGGATTTCTCCTTCTGTTACTTCATAGCTTGGATGGCCCATAATGGCTGCAGAAAGTGTTGATTTCCCAGTTCCGTTTGGTCCCATAACTGCGTGAATTTCTCCAGTGTTAATCGTTAAATTAACGCCCTTCAAAATTTCTTTGTCTTCGATCGATACATGTAGATTTTTAATCTCTAAAGTTGCCACGATTCATTCTCCTTTATAATCATTCTATTCTGTTATATTTTATCCTAATTGAGAACGATTCGCAAATAGCCGCGCTTTGAAATCGTGTAATAATGCTTTTCATTTTCATGAAAATGAGGTATGATGGAACATATTTTTAAAAGAAAGGCTGATGCACATGCAAACTTATCCACTTATTGGTATTGCAGGAAATCATCGCCAAGATAACACGGAAGAAGATCGCTACATTTTATCGTATGCGCCACATGGTTTTGTCCGTGGTCTTGAAAAAGCAAAAGCGATTCCTGTCATCATTCCCATCAGTAACCCAGAATTAGCAAAAGAATTCATCTCACGGGTTGATGGACTTCTATTAGCGGGTGGACAAGACGTTTCTCCATTGTTGTACGGTGAAGAACCGCACTTAAACCTGGCACGTACTTATCCTGCTCGTGATGCGTTTGAAATTGAGCTCATTAAAGAAGCTTATAGACAACGCAAACCAATCTTTGCAGTGTGTCGTGGCTTACAAATTCTAAACGTCGCTCTTGGTGGAACACTCTACCAAGATATCGAATCACAATACGAAAATATTTCTGTGAAACATACACAAAAACAATGCCAAGCCAACCAACACATACGATTCAAATCGCAAGTGGCAGCGAGCTTTCTCGCGTTCTTGGAACAACGACCCCAGTGAACTCTTACCACCACCAAGCGGTTAAACAATTGGCCTCTGACTTTGTTCCAGTTGCTTGGAGTACGGATGGACTGATCGAAGCGTTCGAATCTAAATCTAAGGACCAAAGTGTAGTTGCTGTTCAATGGCATCCTGAATTATTAATTGAAGATAGCAATGTGATGCAAGGTTTATTTGATAACTTTGTGGAGCGTGTCATTCGATTCAAACAAAATGCATAATAAAAACAACGAGTTTCTCAAATTTAGAAAAACTCGTTGTTTTTTATTCTATAATGAAATTTTTTTCAACAACTTGTTAATGAACCATGCAAAAGAAATACTAAATATCAGCACTAGTGCTGTGTATACCATATCATTGATTGTAGAGCTGACAAAGTACTTACCAAAGATAGCCATAAACAGCCCATGAATCATATATAATTCAAAGGAGATTTTCCCTATAAAAATTTAAGTATTTATTGTCAAAGTTAAATTTCTTAATGAAAAAGCAGAAAAATAGAATGTAAAAAAATAACATTATCTATATTAGCAATCAAAGCATAGCTGTAACTATCCACGATATTTAGTTTAGAGATTATGAAATCATAACGATGAGAGATAAATAACAGTATGGTAAAGAGAATTAATAGAGCAAAAATAATGATTATTTACAAATGAATCAATTTTATTTTTTTATATTTCGCCCATAATAACCCTACTGCGAAAGGTAAAGAACTGTTATACCACCAAAAAAACCATAATTCAACTGTATCGCTACAAAAAAATATAACATAATATAAGTAGTAAATTTATAAATATAGCTACCTCAGATTTTTTTAAAACAATTTAAACGATACATAAAAAGAATAAATACATTAATATAATGATATTGACGAACCATCCATTAATAATTATTGTACTTCCTTTTTAAAAAAATAGATTTATAAAGTACTCAATATTAATGGTTTGACCATTCGCTACTCTATATACTAGATATATCAAAGAAATAAAAAGAAATGGCACTAAAAATTCTGGACAATCGTTTATATAGAAATCCATTCATATAATTAGGCTTATGTTCATTCTGATAATAGAGCCCATATCCTGATAAAAAGAAAAAAATATCGAAACAATATAAGTTCCCATATATGCAAAATTTGAAAAATTCACTTCCAGTTGTGACCCATTGTGACAAATGATGGAAGATGATTCCTAATGCTAGAAATCCTTTTTAATCCTAACGTAGATTTTTACACCTAAATAATCATCATTCATCGGTAGTAGATAAATTAGTACTGCTATAAAAAAATAAAAATTATTATATCCATCTTATTACTCCTATGCACACATCTATTATTAACGTATCCTTTTTTGAAGACTCTCTAACCTTTGATATATAGAATATTAGAAATAGAGAAACGCCATAACCATACAAATGATTATGGCGTTTCCGTAAATACGTTTAATCTCTATATAAATATTTCTTTTTAAATGTAGCTTTATTTCACTTCACATTGGTCACATGGAAGGTCTTCGTCTAATAAAGCGTTAAATTCCGCTTCGTCTACTCCATTTAAACGAACAATCCAGTTCTTCGCTTCTGCTAATTCATTTAAGAATTCTGGATTCTCTTCAAGTTCATCATGGAAAGCCACGACAGTTCCGCTTAGTGGAGCTAGTAATTCAGTCACTGCTTTTGCAGCTTCGACACTAATAATCGAATCTTCTGGAGAAACGGATTCACTCTTTTAGTAATTCAACAAAAGCTCACATCTCCAAGGTCATCTTGTCCTTTTGGCGAAAGACCAATCACATATTCTGACCCGTCTTGTTTAATCCATAATCCATTTTCACTATATTTCTTCATCTTATCTCTTCCATTTCTCTTCGTAAACTTCTTCTTTAAAACCGAATGTAGCTTCCCCATTATCCAACACAAGTGGACGTTTAATGAGCATACCATTTCCAGCAAGAAGCTCTGACGCTTCTTTATCGCTCATTTCAGGAAGTTTATCTTTTTAGGCCAAGTGAGCGATACAATTCACCACTCGTATTGGCCATTTTTCTTCCACTCTAAATTTTTGAGCCTTTTTTTAATTTTTCAATAGTTCTTTGGCTGTTGGTGGAGTTTCACGAATGTCTTTTTTTGTTCGAAGGTTACATCATTTAACTCAAACCATTTTAACGCCTTTTTACAAGTCGTACATTTTGGGTGAACATATACAATCATTTTCCATCCTCCTGACGTAAACGTAACATGGTTGCATCTTGTTGATTCGCTCCAAATGCAGCATCTTCATCTTCAAAAATTGTACTCTTAAAGTGATAACGCATCGACATAATGAGGCCAATCCCCATCATATTTCCAAGTAAGCTTGATCCCCCTTGAGAAATAAATGGTAATGGAATCCCCGTTAAAGGTAGGAGTCCAATGGTCATCCCGATATTTTCAACCACGTGGAATAAAATCATCATGATAACGCCGGTTGCGATATACGTATAAAACTCATTTTTCGTATCGAAGCAGACACGAATCATTTGATAAATCAAAATAAAGTAAATAGCGATTAGGAATGTTCCGCCTAAGAATCCGAAGTTCTCTCCGATTGTCGCAAAGATTAAGTCAGATTCACGAACTGGTACATATACATCAGATACGCCGAACCCTTTCCCAAGCATTCTCCCTGAACCAATGGCCTTTAAGCTTTGGAATAATTGGTATCCATTTCCGCCTTGGTCTCCGTACGGATCTAACCATGAATCGATACGAGCAAATTGGTAATTTTTAAATCCAATATTTAATAAGATTTGACGGTTGTACACTACTAAGTAAATAAGGAGCGCTCCGATTAATCCAACCACAATAATAATTGGAAGTAAGATTTTCCAGCTAATCCCTGACATAATCAAAACGCCACCCAGAATCATTAAGAATACAAGTGTTGTCCCTAAGTCATTTTGCAAAATAACGAGTACTAATGCTGGTGCTGCCCATAAAATCAACTTCACGAATAATTGCCAGTCCGTATGATTCGTCTTATATTTTGTCTTCATATTATGAGAAGTGGCTACTTTTGCCAAAATTAAAATATAGAAGATTTTCACGACCTCTGAAGGCTGGAATGAGAAAGTCCCAAACCTGAACCAACTCTTCGCACCTGTATCCGCAAATGTCGCGCGGTCATAGAAAAACAGAACGGCAAGTAACATAAGGAGTCCAAAGATATATCCCCAAGTTGTCAGTTTCCATAACTGTTCCGAGTCAAACTGCATAATAATGATAATCGCAACAACCCCTACTACGTACCAAACGACTTGCATCAGTACCATTCTTAAAGAGGTGTTTCCGCTAATCAAATACGTTGTTGAAAATAAAGTTGCAATACTAATAAATGCTAATAATAATACAGGAAGGATGACGCCATAGTCGATTCGTGAATCTTTATCGTCATACATTAAGTTTTTCTTTTTCATCCGTTACTCCTTCAGTTTCTTGTTTTGGGTGTCTAAAGCGGTAAACAATCACGTTCAACACGCCCCCTAAAATCATTACATTGGCAATAAAATACAGCCAAATCATAAATACAATCAATGTCCCAAACGCTCCATTAGCCGTAAAATTACGACCCGCGTAATGAATATAAATCGAGAATAATTGCGAAATCAATACAAATCCAATTGTCGTGAATAAGCCTCCTGGAAAAGCATACAGGAATGACCATTTCACATTCGGAATTGAATAGTACATGAAACTCATAAGTAAAAAGACGGTTCCGAATAAGAGCCCCCATTTTACAAATGAAAGATCTAAAATAATCGATGCTAAATTGAGCGAGAAGAATTCTGCGACTAATCGTAACACTTGCTCTCCAAAAATGAAGACAATCGACACCGCAAATACGATTAAAATAGCTGCCATCGCAATTACAACGGCAAAGAATCGTTCAAAAATAAAATTTCTTCTCACCGGTGCGCCATATAACACGTTTAGCGAGCGTTGAATACTACTAAACATCTGAGACGCTGGCCAGAATAAAATCACCAAACCGATAGAAAGCGCGCCCCCGTTGAAGTTTCCTAAGTAATTCCGAAGAATTGGGAATAGGACTTCAGTAATATTGTCCGGTAAAATCGTTTCTAGTGTCTTAAAAATCACATCAATAGGAATAGGTAATAATGGAAGAATATTGGCAACTAGCATGACCATTGGAATGACAGACAATAACATATAGTACGCCATCGCTGCGGATTCAACACCAATATTCACATGCATTAAATCTTCTTGAAAAATTTGCCAAAGCTTTGTTCCAAATTTTTTCAGTCGTTGCACGACCTTCCTCCCCTTTCCTTTAAACCCTAGACACAATACTCTTATTATATCTTATTTATTGTATCATAATTGCCTACTTTTTTCTTGTTGAAAGAAGTGATTTTTACCCTTTCTAAAAAATTAACGACTCCTCTTCGCCAAAAAAAATCTCAAGATTCACTAATAAGTAAATCTTGAGATTCAGACGTCAAAAAAAGAGGATGCAAGCATCCCCTTTTCTAAAAGTTATTATTTACCTTCTGCTAATACGCGTTCTTGTTCAACAGCAGCTTGTCCTAAGATGTTTAAGTAGTTCCATGGACGGTCAAATACTGGTTGGAAGAAGAAGTCTACATAAGCTAAGTCTTCGATTGTCATTTTGTTTTGGATTGCTAATGACAATGTGTTTGCAGAAGCTGTACAGTCGTATTTAGACATTACTTGTCCACCTACGATACGGTTTGTACCTACTTCGTAAACTAATTTCATGTAGATTTTTTCGTATGTTGGCATGAATTCTGGACGGTGGTTATCTACCACGTATACAGAACGTACATCTAATCCAAAGTGAGGTGCGCTACCTACGTTAACCCCAGTTGAACCAATGTTCCATCCGAATAAGTGTAATCCAGATGTTGATTGAGTTCCACGGTATTTCACTTTGTGACCGTTGATGTTTTTACCTACTAATGAACCCATACGTACAGCGTTAGTTGCTAATGGAATGTATGCATGTCCTTCGTTAGGGTTGTAGTTAACAGCACAGCTGTCTCCTGCAGCATATACATCTTTAACAGATGTTTCCATGTAGTCATTAACGATGATAGCACCGTTAGGCATAGTTTCTAATTGGTCTTTCACTAAGTCGTTGTTTGGACGGAAACCAACACATAAGATAACCATGTCAGCTTCGTATTCGCCACCTGAAGTTACAACTTTGTTTACAACGCCGTTTTCGCCTTCGAATGATTTAACCATTTCGTTTAAGCGAACTTGAACGCCACGTGCACGTAAGTCTTCTTCTAAGATATCAGTGAATTCTGGGTCTAAGTATTTGTTTAAGATACGGTCTAAACCGTCTACTAATGTTACTTCTTTACCTTCTAAAGCAAATGCTTCTACTAATTCGATACCGATGTATCCACCACCGACAACAACGATTTTCTTCTTGTCGTTTTTCTTAGCAAAGATTTCTTTTGCTTGGTTGTAGTTTTTACATAATTGAACGTTTTCTAATTCACGTCCTGGAATTGGAGGAAGAATTGGCCATGATCCAGTTGTAAGTACTAATTTGTCAAATGAATCAGTCTTTTCTTCGCCTGTTTTTAAGTCTTTTACTGTTAATGTTTTACCAACAGTATCGATGCTTGTTACATCGTGTTCCATACGAACAGTAGCTCCTAATGAAGCTAATTCTTCTGGACTAGAATAGAATAGTCCTTGAGGGTCTTTAACAACTCCTCCTACGTATAAGGCAATCCCACAAGATAAGAATGAAATATTATCATTTCTTTCGTATACAACGACTTCTGTTCCTGGATTGTCATTTAAAATTGTTTTAACTGCAGCAGTACCCGCATGAGTACATCCAACTACTACAACTTTCATGTATTTTTCCTCCTATAAACCTGTTTGTTTATTTGTGCTAGATAAGAATTATTATTATCTATACCCCTATATCGTACACATTACCAGATAAAAAAAGCAAACGATATCATTTTGGTGAAAAATGTTATTTTTTTCTTGATTTTTTTCAATCATTTCCAACTGTTCGTAATCGGTGGCCATTTTTCACGTTTTTTTTATTCTAAATGAGAACAGTTATCGTTATTTCATCATTAAAAAAACTCTACTCCGCATTACTACGGAATAGAGCTTTGTATTTATGATTCGTCCGAGTTTAGCTCTTCAAAGCGTTGTTTCATCGTTGGATTATTCTTCACGAGCTTCTTCACCGTTAAGTCTTCCGCTTTATTGTTGGCTAAACGTAAATTATTTTTCTGAAGAAAGCAATGCGGCTTTTTGTCTTCTCCAGACTCTTAATCGTCTTGTCAATTTCGTCAATAGCCGTTTGGAATTTCTTACTTGCGAGTTCATAGTTACGCGCAAAGCCTTTTTTTGAAAGTCTCAAGGTCTTCTTCAAAGTGCGTAATATCGATATGTTGGTCACGCATCAAGGCTAACTCTTGTTTATATTGCAATGAATTTAACGCTGCATTACGAAGCAAGGTAATAATTGGAATAAAGAACTGTGGACGCACCACATACATTTTTTTGGATATTGGTAGGACACATCCACAATGCCCGTGTTATAAAGTTCATTATCCGCTTCAAGTAAGCTCACAAGAATTGCATATTCACATTGTTTCTCATGACGGTCTTTATCCAACTCTTTAAAGAAGTGTTCGTTTTTTTCTTCTTCGTTGCTGTTTCGTCATTTTCGTTCTTCATTTCAAACATAATGGATAGAATTTCAATGCCATTCTCATCATATTCACGGTAAATATAGTCACCCTTGCTTCCCGTTTTGGCATCATTGTCCTTGCCAAATTCTGCGCGCGGGAATGCGGTCATGCGAAGACGATTAAATTCGATTTCGCAATGTTGTTCAAGGCTTTCTCCCACCATCTTCGTTGATTGTTTCGCCTTGAAATCTTTATAGAACGCAATGGCTTCGTCTTTTGCCTTCAACTCTAACTCGAATTGGTCTTTCTTCGAACGTAATTCCAATTCGTATTTTTCTTTTAGGGCCGTTTGTTGCACTTCTTGTTCTTTTTGTTGCAACTCTTTTTCTTGTTTCAATTCAAGAATCGTACGTTCTTTCGCATGTAAATCTTCTTGGAATTTTTGAGACAATTCTACTTCTTTAAATTGGAGTTGTTGTTTTAATTGGTCCAATTCTGCTTGGAGTGCACTAAATTCTTTTTCTTTTTGATGGAGTGCTTCTTGCACATTCTTTTCTTCTTTAACGTCTGCATTTTTCAATGCTAATTCGAGTGAAAGAATCTTCTGTTCAAAGTTGGCACGTTCCTCATCATACAGACGCTTTTCTTGTTCTTTTGCGAGTGCCTTTTCCGTCTCAAATTGTTTCTTCGCAAATTCCAACTGCTTATGAACATCCTCTGCAAATTCCTTATTGCGTACTTGACTCACAATATCTGCATACGAGTTCTCATCAATCGTAAAGACCGTTTGGCAATGTGGACATTTAATTTCGTTCATCGAACCCCTCCTTTTTATTTCTATTTCATTCTATCACAATATCGAATTTGAGCACAGACCCAAAACAGATCATTACCATATATGGTAATGATCTATTTTTTGCATGCAAAAACTCTCCGCGAATCACTTTCACGGAGAGTCTCACTTTACATTGATTATCCAATAAAGGCTTTGATTTGTTCCACACTTTGTGATGAGTCACAAACTACACGCACTTCGCCGCCACGAGCAACTAATAAACCAGGTACTGTTGGCATATTGTATTTCGCACGGAAAGCTGCTAAAGCTTCGTTAGCTCTGTCTTCTGAATTGATGAAGTACATTTCTTTTCCTAATGCTTCACGCACTTCGTTAATTTTTGGAGCAAAGCGACGGCAGTATGGGCAAGTTGGACGCCCTACGAAAAGAACGACTTCCTTTCCTTCACCGATTAACGCTTCTACTTTCTCAGCTGTTGTTTCCACAAATTGGCTTACATCTTTTGCAAATTGTTCCATGATATCCCTCCGTTCATTTTCCTTCATTATGACAACGAAAAAAGAGTAGCGCAACAAATGTGCCTACTCTTTCTTATCTTTAGGATTGATTTCTTTATATTTTTTACGAATGTATAATAAGCGGCAAATAAACGCTCCTAACATCCCGATGGCAATACCGCCAATGACATTGTCAATAAGAATCCCAATTCCAAAGCCGATGGCAATCCCAATCACCATGATGAGATTCAATACGGACATTTCTCTAATTCTATCTTTTGGATCTTGTTCTCTCATCGCAACCTCCTATTCAACGACGTTAATATGACACATCTTCATGGCGCTTAACGCGTTATCGTGTGACGCTGGCGTTACTCCTGCACAGGCACTTGCAACGACATTCACTGGCACATTGACAAAATGTGCTTTAGCAAGAAGTGCATTACTAATCACGCAAATATCTGTACAGATTCCAATAAGTGTAATACTTTCTAAATCTGGCACTTCTTTTTGAATGAGTTCCATTAATTTTTCTGAACCAAATGTTGGTTTTTCAACGCCTTTTGCATGACGACTCTCTAAGGCTTTTTGGATTTGTGGATTTAACTCCCATCCTTTAGACCCTCTCACGCAGTGCACGACTGGTAAGTGACGTCCTTCCTCCGTTTGAAGATAGTCTTCACTATGAGTATCAAGTGTATAAAATACCTTTCCATCGAAATTTTCGATGACCTCAACGGCATGGTCGATAATGGCTACGGCTTCTTTTGAGCCAAGCACTCCATCGACAAAATCATTTTGCATATCCACAACTACTAAAGCTTTCATGTTTTTCCTCCTATTTATGTAAAAATGCTTTACGGAAACTAAAATAATACAATCCAACGAGAATATATCCAATTCCTACAGCGATGATTGTTGCTACCCCAAAGGATTGAAATAGCTGGTATGAAACCGTGACACCAATTCCAAAGAACAGCATGCTCGTAAAATAAAAGAGCACTTTCCAACGATCCTTAATCTGACCGCGTATCAATCGCCCAAGAACCACGCCAATATCCGTTAAATAACCGGTAAAGTGAGATGTTCGTACGATAATTCCATGGTAGTAAATGAACATTCCATTTTGTGTTCCGACAACAAACGAGAAGAAATATAACCATTTCTCGTCGCGTAATCCAAACAGAAATAATAGAAGCATCATACTTCCGAACATCATTAATAATACTCCATACCGTTTTGTCGGTTCAAATTTTTTCTTCGAAAACAGAAATCCCGACAAGACGCCGCCACCAGAAAAACAGAGAATCATTCCTAGTAAATGGAGCATTGTCCCCCATTCTTCTTCATTGAAGGACAAAACAAATTGCGTAATATTTCCAGTAAAGTGCGTTGTTGGCGTGAAAAATAGTAATAGTGTGACAACATTGACCATTCCCGCTAACGTACTAAGAAGTGCAATCCAAACATCAAAATAAAAACGTTCTTGTTTCTCCATGAGCCCTACTTTCTAAGCCATAAACTATAATAAAGGATACCCCAAATTGCGATATTCAATAGGAATGTCCACATAAAATAGTGTTTTCGCTTTTTATGGTTAAAAATCACTAACCCAAGAAGCCCACCAAAGCCTCCACCAAATAAACCAATCCCAAGCAATGTTTTTTCCGGAACGCGCCACTTTCTCTTGACAGCACATAGTTTATCAAAGCCCATCAACACAAAGAGTAGCCCATTCATTCCCAAAAAGATTAGTGGAATGATGTTATTCTTTAAGTCTTCCACTAATTGGCAAACCTTTCTTCGAGGTCACTCACTTCGAAAATATAGTCTCCACCATCGACAAGACATGGAACTCCCACCATTCCCTGTTCTTTACGCGGAGTAAATACTTCTTCTCCATCACGTAATCTCAAAAATTCTTTTAAGTTTCTCATACTTGCTGTAATATCCACTTCACGTGCGGTTACGCCAAGTCTATCCATCGCCGCTTTAAACGGTGCAGTATCTGGACATAAGCTACTAAAATAGAGTGTTTTTTCGTTCATTTCATTGCTCCTTTACTACTTTCCAATCGTTTGTTGGAGGGCTTGTCTTGCTAATTGATCAGCACCCCTGTTTTCACTTTCAGGAACCCACTTTACAAATAATTGCGAGAAGTCTTTCAGTTTATTCTGGATTTCCTTTAAAACGGTTCGATTTGCTTCTTTTTTCGTATATCTTTTTGAAATAGCATCAGCAGTCACCTTGGAATCAGTATGCATGAAGATTAATTCTTCCTGAAGCCCTTCCTCTAACAACCAGCCCAATGCCCAATTGATAGCTGTGAATTCCGCTAAATGATTATCCATTTTTTCTCCTACAGAGATTTTAAACGGCAATTGTTCGCCATCTTTTAGCACGAGGACTCCCAATCCTACGTCTCCTGGATTTCCATTCACGGCCGCGTCTGTATAGACTTTAATCATTTCCGACAACGACCACATGCGTCGCCTGAACGCCATGTGCTCCTCTTGTAATTTCAAAAGTCACTCGTTGACCCTCTTTCAACGACTTGAATCCTTCTTGTGCGATACCTGTGAAATGCACAAAAATATCTTCATCCGTTTTTGTATTTTTGATAAATCCATACCCTTTTTCGTTGTTAAACCATTTTACAATTCCACTTTCCATGTGAACTCCCCCTTTAATGTACCTTTATTATACTGTGTTTTCTCTTATTACACCGAAACTATGCCTTCAATGTACGAATAAATGTCTCATCATTCTCGTACAAGCTTAATAATAAATTCTCTCGTTGCAGTTGCGCCTCTACCCATTCCGCACCATCACTGAAATAACGGTCTATAAATGGACTAACGCGAAGAAAATCTGATTGCGCCTTTTGCAATAACAGTTCTTTCATCTCTTCTTCTAGAGCATTTTGCGTATCAATCAGTCGTTCAATTTCTACAAATACTGGATGATCATAGACCGAAACCACTTCTGATTGATCGACTTCGACCACCTTTTCGATAAACGCATCATAGTAGCGAATCTTTGAAGTTTTCCCATCCGTTAACCAACATTCTATTAAGAATCCTTTCCAAAACAGTTGTGTCAAAGGGCTCATAAGAAACGATTCGATAACAGTCCATTTCAATGGTGTTTGCATCAACATCAAGGTTGTTGCCATATAGTCATTCTGCTCTTCGGTCAATGGCTCGTCTTTTTTCAAACGAGCACTTAATTGTTGAAGCTTCTCGACTTCTTCCTGAGTGAAACGATTCTTTTCCTTCTCGCAAAGCAGTGTACACTCAAGAACCTTATCCATTCCCAGTGCTGCAATCACATTTTCGTGAACCAGCCAAGCCTCAACTTGCTTAAATTGCTCATTTTGAATCGCCACTTTGATTTTCCACAACCAATAACTGGCTTCTGTTGAGAATTCCAATTGATCCTCTTCCATATAAAAGTTAAGGTCATCCCACTGATTGGCTTTTTCTAACAATTGGAAAAACTCTTCAATCTCATCAATATACTCATTCTTCTGTACTTTCTCTTCGAAGGCATCGATCGCATTCTCCACAAATGTTTCGAATTCTTCTTCTGAAAGTACGTCTAGTTGTTTCTTTTCCTCGCTCATAAATTTCTCCTCTGTCTTATACCTTTCTATTATACTTTAAAGGCGGGCAATTAGAAAGCACACAAATAAAAAAAGGCTCATGACAATCTGTCATGAACCTAATATTTATTCTTCCTCTAGTGGTAAAAATTCTACAATATCTTTGAAATTAACAACCGTACGCGATTCGCAAATATCTTTCATGCAAGTATTGGATGCATTCCAGTCAATCACAACGATAGCACTATTCGCCAATAATTTATAGATAATCCCAATCATTTCTTGTTCTCTAAAAGTAAATCGAATGCGATTGCCGACTTCCGGACGAATCGATTCTTTTACCTGCAGAATAATACGAACTCCTTCATCATAGGAGACCCCTAACAAATGCGCAATTCTCGATTTGCTCGTTCCTTTTCGAAGTTCCGCTTCCACAGTACTCTTGACATCTTTCGTGACACGTTTCGCCATTGCTTTCGCCTCTTTTCACGCCTGGCCAAAATCCTACACTACACACTTATCAAATTTATTATATCACAAATTGTTCCCTCTGTGGGCTGAATTTACTAATTTTCTGATTTAAAGGCTTTTCTTTTATGAAAAAATGACGTCTTTCATAAATAAAATTTGCTTTTCGGCGACTTTATCTGGAACTTTTGCTCATCCGTGAACATATATTTGTAAAACGCATTCATTTCAACTATACTTTAGATGTAATGAATGGAGGGATTTTGATGTTAGACCAATCAATCACAATTTTAAAATATGAGTACCATATTGCACCGGGAAGTTATTTCCATGTGGAGACACCTTGGGTAAAGGATGTTAGCGAGATTAAAACGGTCATCATTGATCAAGATAATGTATTTACGAAGATGTTGAGTGTTTACCCTAATAACTTTGTAATGTTTTTAGAACAATTCCCTGAATATAGTATTTACCGGACAAATGTGCCGCTAGAACTTATTCCAACCAGCGATTCATACCGCGTTTGTTTTGATCAAGCGTGATTACAACTGCAAAAAAGCAGAACTTGGACAATCTTATTTCTCTGCGTCCGAGTTCTGCTTTTTCATTTATTCTTCTATTGGTGCGAGTAAGCGTAGTCCGTTTAAGAGTACTAAAATCGTACTTCCTTCATGTAACATAACTCCCCAGCCGATGTTTGTTAATCCAAAGAAGTTAAGGACTAGGAGCATCACAACGATTGACATCGCAAAAATCATATTTTCTAAAATCACACGATGTAATTTCTTACTAATCTTATGCGCTGAAACGAGTTTTTGTAAGTCGTTTTTCATGATGACGATATCACTTGTTTCAATCGCAATATCTGTCCCATTTCCCATCGCAATACCGACGTCTGCTGTCGCAAGAGCTGGCGCATCATTCACGCCATCCCCCACCATCGCTGTTAATCCATAGCGTTCTTTTTGAGACTGAATCTTTTCTAATTTTTCTTCAGGCAATACATTGGCAACAACTTCTTGTACTCCAAGCTTCATCCCAATCATTTCAGCCGTTTCTCTTGAATCCCCTGTGATCATTGTTGTATGCACCTGTTGACTCTTGAAGTAATCGAGCACCGCTTTTGACGCTTCGTTTGGAAGGTCCATGAACGCCATCAAACCAACAATTCTATTGTTTTTTACAACCGTTACAACTGTCTTGCCTTCGCTTGCCCATTCTTTCATACGAGACGCAACTTCATTAGAGCGGTCAACTGTATCCATCGGTTTAATAATATGAATTTCTTCGTTTCGAACGACACTTCGAACACCTTGTCCGACAAGTACTTCCACTTCAATTTCTTCTTCAAGCACTGTCCAGTCGCTGAATTTTTGAACGACTGCTTGCGCCAGTGGATGCGTCGATTGTTTTTCCATCGCAACCACTGCTGGAATCATTGTTTCATCTTCAAACCAGTAATCTGTCAACTCTGGAGTTCCTTTTGTCAAAGTACCTGTTTTATCAAATGAAATCACGCGTAGGTCTTGTAATTGAGAGATGGCTGCTCCACCTTTTGCTAAAATTCCCATTTTAGATAAACGAGACATCGCTGCTAAAGTTGCTGGAACGGCACTTGCTGCTAAGGCACATGGAGATACCCCGATAAGGTAAACCATTCCACGGTAAAGTGTTGTATTTAAATCCCATCCCATTAAGAAATATCCAAATAATAGGAAGATTGGCCAAAGGATTAAAACGGCATTTACATAAATTGGTTCGATTTTTTGAATAAAGGTCGCTTGCTTGTTCATTGAACCTTGAGCATTTTCCACAACCTTCATAATTTTCGCAAAGACCGTATCCGTACTTTCTGCAGTTACTCGCATTTCGATACGGCTTGATAAGTTCACTGTACTCGCGAACACTTCATCTCCCTCGCCTTTTGAACGAGGCATGCTTTCACCTGTAATGGTCGCTTCGTCAATCGATGTTAATCCTTTTGTGATGACTCCATCGATTGGCACTTGATCGCCATGCAATACTTCTAATGTATCCCCAACTTTTAAGCTAGCCACGTCAACGACAACCACTTCTCCATTTTCTTGGATGAGACGTGCTTGCGTTGGATTCATTTGTAATAACGCTGTTAGCGACTTACGGCTTTTCTCTTCAACATATTCTTCAAGGAAGTGTGCTCCCGCAAAAATTAAAATCAGTAGAGCTCCTTCTTCCGCATTTCCAATTAACACTGCGCCAACTGCCGCAAGTGTCATTAAAATATGCACATTCGGTTGGAATTTTCCTTTCTTTTTGGTTTTTTCAATAGTATCTTCAACACCTTCCATCGTTACATGGTAACCTGAAAGGATGACAGTTAGAATGAATAGAATATTCGCAATCCCGTTCCCCATATATTGAAGAACCATCCCGATAATGTAAAGGACTAGTCCTGCAATATAAAAGATAACTGCTTTACTATCATCGTGGTTGTGACCTTGACGATGTCCATGTTCATGATGGTGCTCATGCTCGTGATCGTGGTCGTGATCTTCATGATGCAAGTAATGATCTTGGCATGTTTCTCCTTCATGAGTTTCTTCTTTATTCAAAAGGTGTTCAAATTTATGTTTTAGGTTATGTGTTAGCTCTTTGAAATCCATGATATCTCTCCTTACTATTTCTTGTTAATCACATAATACATGAATGAACATTCATGTGTCAAGAGATATCTTAAAATTATTCTAAATTATTTTTAGATAAAAAAAGAGACTGGCCGAAGCCAATCTCTTTTGGTGTTTCTATTAACGACGACGTTCTTGGATACGTGCTGCTTTACCACGTAAGTTACGTAGGTAGTATAATTTAGCACGACGAACTTTACCGTAACGAACTACTTCGATTTGTGCTACACGTGGAGTGTGTAATGGGAATGTACGTTCCACACCAACACCGTTAGAAACTTTACGTACTGTGTAAGTTTCGCTGATGCCAGCACCACGACGTTTGATAACAACGCCTTCGAAGATTTGGATACGTTCGCGAGTTCCTTCAACAACCTTAGCGTGAACACGTACAGTGTCACCAGGACGGAATGAAGGGATATCTGAACGTAATTGTTCTTGAGTTAATTCTTCGATTAATTTGCTCATGTTTTTTTCTCCTTCCAACAAACATTCATGACTTGGCATTTTTCCAATCAGCGGAATATCGTTATCTCTGAGTGAAGTCTCACTCACTCGAAATATACTATCATACTTGCCTATCAAATGCAAGCAAGATTATCAATTTTTTTTGACGTTTTTTTCTCCGCTTGAAAAACTAGGGCCGAATGCTGTTCACAACAGTGCTCACTCGCTAAATTATAGAGTTCCAACACATGGTGATCTTCCAAAAGAATACCATACGTGTTTTCCGACTTTTTCTGCCTTCACGATATGATGCGCGCGAAGCTTTTTCAACTGATGAGAAATTGCAGATTGCTCCATTCCAGTACAGTTCATTAAGTCTTCTACACATAGCGGTTCACGCTGTGTCAAAAGTGTAATAATATTGAGTCTTGTTGCGTCCCCAAGTAATTTAAAGAGCTGAACCATTTCACTGCGCCCTTCGTCCTTAGACAAAAGAGCTTGAAATGCTTTAATTTCTTCTGCATTTAGATGTTCATTCATCTAGCATCCCTCTTCCTCTTTTACTTCTTGAAGTAACTTTGCTTCCTCTTTTGAAAGTTCATACTTTTCTAGTAAATCTGGTCTTCTTAAATAGGTCTTACGAAGTGATTCTTTCATTTGCCACTCTGCAATTTTTGCATGATTTCCGCTAAAGAGCACTTCTGGAACTTCCATTCCTTTATATTCTCTAGGACGTGTATATTGTGGGTGTTCCAGTAATCCTGTCGAATGCGAATCTCCAACGGCTGACGCATCATTTCCTAATACATCTGGCAAGAGTCGCACTGTGGCGTCAATCATCACCGTTGCGGCTAATTCCCCACCTGTTAACACGAAGTCTCCAATCGAGTATTCATCCGTCACAAGCGTACGAATGCGTTCGTCATAACCTTCATAGTGGCCACAAATAAATACCAAATGTTCTTCCTTCGACAACTCTTCGGCATCCTTTTGCGTAAATGTCTTCCCAGCTGGATCCATTAAAATCACACGTGGCGTCGTTTCAGGAGAACGCTCACGAATCGACGCAAGCGCCAAATCAATCGGCTCCACTTTCAGAAGCATCCCAGCTCCCCCGCCAAATGGATAGTCGTCGACATGATTATGTTTATTGTTTGAAAACTGACGGAAATCCGTTGTCTCAAATTCAATTTTCCCAGCTTCAATGGCCTTCCCGATAATCGATTGCGTCATCGGACCTTGCACCATTTCAGGGAATAATGTTAATACATCAATCTTCATCTTAATCGATCAACCCTTCCAATAGATGGATATAAGCTTTCTTTTCTTCTTTATCGACTTTATAAACGACTGGTTCAATAAATGGAATTAAGAGTTCTTTCTTTCCTTTTTGTTTTACAACCCAGACATCATTTGACCCTGGCGAAAGAATTTCAGTGACTTTTCCAAGTACTTCGCCTTCATCTGTTACGATTTCAAGTCCGATAATTTCATGGTAGTAGAACTCATCATCTTCAAGTTCAGTCAACTGCTCTTCGGCTACCTTAAGGAGACATTCTTTGTATTTTTCAACATCTTCGATACGGTTCATTCCTTCGAACGTTAACAAATCAAAGTTTTTATGACGACGATGACTTGCTACCGTCACAAAAGTTAGGAACTCTCCATCTTTAAAAATGGCTAATTCTGTCCCTTTTTTATAACGTTCTTCAGCAAAATCTGTCGTTGAAATCACACGTACTTCTCCACGAAGTCCTTGTGTATTTACGATTCTTCCTACTTTATAAAAAGTTGTCATTCCATTACCTCCTTAAAAGAGTCGTTCTACAATAATCTTAAGCGTCTCATCCGTTACTTCAATATCGTAATCATCAATACATTGACCAAGGATGCAATAGTTTTTATCACGATTATGCGATCCCATCAACGAACTGTACATCGAATCTAATTCTAAGTGTTTTTCTACAGATAATCCTGCTTCTAATAAATCTAAGTCTTCCGGTAATTTTGTATACGGCGCTGTGCACGTAATCGTTGCTTTTTTTCATGCGGTACATACACGACATGCGCTGTTACATTATACAATTCATGGTACAAATAATAATCGACCATTTCTTTCACGATACGTTTCACAAAAATCCTTTTTCTGTTGCCATTATCCCTCAGCCTTTCTTTCTTTTTATATCTTGACGAATTCCTTCAAAAAAATTTCAAAAAAATTGGTACGAGAACTGCTGCAACGAATCCTCCCGCGAATCCATTGTTATAAAGGTTTAATCCACCATGCATTACAACCACGTGGCTCACAAGCGTAATGTGTACAAACCCTGCAATCACCCCAGCAAGCGGTCCATAATATCCGCTCACCGGCGCTAGTGTCGTTCCGAAAATCGCAGCCACAAGAGCACTCGTACTTGCCACGTCAACTCCTGTTAAGTAGCAGCCAATCATAATCCCTACTAGCACAGGAACCGTATTTTTCACTTGATTCCCGAAGGCTCCAAAACTCATCGCTCCGATAATACTACCGACAATCGGTCCATTTAATTGCCCACCATTGATCATCACATAACCTAATAGGATGAGCCCCATAATACTCATATTGAGCGTTACAGTTGCCAAGTTCGTCATCTCTACGAAGTCACTTGGCAGACGTCCTGATAGTTTCAAGAGTAATTTAAAGTGATATTTTTCTTTCTTTTTAAAATGAAGATAGAAACTTGTCGCAAGTAAAATCGCACAAAATGCAATCACTATCCCATATAGAATGAGTGGACTTTCTGTACTCGCAAGCGTCTTTGTTTCTACTTCGATTTCAAATGCATTTAAAAACCCTAGAACGACCATCCCAACGATTCCCGCTGTAAACCCGACGTTATACAAGCTGAACCCTTGATGGAACCCTAAATATTGCGTTGATAATTGTGGCAAGATAAATCCAATAAAGATTCCAAGCGCATACGCCACAAGAATGCTCCAACCACTTGGCAAAACTCCTCCAAATGCAAGGAAAGAAACAAGTGGTCCTAACGCCGACCCAAACAATCCGACAATCACATAATTTCGATAATTTTGTCTTGTAACTTTCGCATAAATCCATACGCCTAGCATAAACGGAATACTGTTAAAGAGGTTTTTCCCGAAGAAAGAGAATCCTGCAAGCATCCCCAAACTCCCAATAACCGTTCCGTTAACAGGAATTTCTAATTTCTTATAACTATAAATATTAATCAGAAGCATAATAGCTACATTCAATAGCGTACTTCCGACAGACGCAATCTGCATATAATCCGTAAACAACTGACTTGGCGAAATTAAAAATCGTAACCATCCCATCAAGTAGTCTCTGTGGTGATTCAAGACAAAATGCAAGCAGCATCAAAATAGCGGATAGGCCAAATAAATAATAATATTGTCGATTCATTTGTTTTTTTAATATCGGCTTTTTCTTCATAAGGTCTTCCCTTCAACTATAATTTTACTCACTTATCATACCAAACTCACGAAAAACAATCAAAAACCCGAGTACTAACAACAATAAAAGAACACTCATTATACCGTATACGGTATAACGAGTGATACCTTATACGGTATCACCCACCTTTTCTTCCACTCTAACTCAACGCAGAAATCCATATACTGTAGCACTAACAATTTTAACACCCCTTGAAAGCACACACCCTCTTCTGTCTCTCCCCCCGGTGAAGCTTTGAAGAAATCCAAACTTTTTTTATAACGACTAAACGATGACGGAGAATCCAACGGATTTTATACTCACTGTAATGGGGAATCGCATTAAATGCGAATTAGAAGGAGTTAGGAAGAATTCCTTACTCCTTCTTTGAGGCTTTAAAGGCGAGAGACGCTAGACTCGAGCCGGTGCCCTTTTACAGTGAGTATAAAAAATCCGTAAGGATTCTCGGCACTGACCCCCGTAAATGAGAATTAAATAAAAACACCTCCAAGTTGGATTTGGTACAATATTATCAAATGCTCATGGAGGTGTCTTTTTATGGTTAAAAAACGTGTAGCCTATTCTGTCGATACAAAGAATAAAGCCGTAGAAATGAAATTACAGGGATATACTACAAAACAAGTAATGCAGGAGTTAAACATAAAAAATGAAACTCAAGTAGAAACATGGTTTAGATGGTATAAAAATGGAGAAACACATCGTTTCCACCAACAGGTGGGGAAACAATATTCTTACGAAAAAGGAATGGCTGAACTTTCAGAAATCGACCAATTAAAATTAGAACTAAAAAGAAAAGAAGTTGAATTAGAAATATTAAAAAAATACAAGGAATTGGAAAGGAAGTGTCGCCTCAAGTAGTTGTAAAGTTAGTGGAAGAATTGAAAGATAAATATGCGGTACATTTAATTTGTTCTTGCATTAATGTACCCATATCTACTTACTACCGATGGAAAAAGAAAGACTTTTTCTCCAACAATTATCGAAGAAACAATCGGTAAAATTTGTAAGAAAAAAACAAATTTATTTATGGGTACAGAAAGATTAAGTATTTAATTCAGAAAGAATTGAATCAAATTGTTAACCATAAGGTTGTTCAGCGGATTATGCAGAAAAAAATGGTTGGAATTGTGCAGTGAAGCCTAAAAAAAGCTATCAAAAATAGGTAAACCATTCTCAATTACTGGTAATACTTTGAACAGAAATTTTTCAGCAGACAAACCTATGCAAAAATTGACTACTGATATCACATATTTGCCTTTCGGTCCTAAACGATTATATTTATCTTCCATTATGGATTTACATAATGGAGAAATCATTGCTTATACAATTTCCTCAAAACAGGATACTAAGTTTGTATTGGATACATTAAATCAAATTGATTTACCTAAGGATGTTCTACTACATAGTGATCAAGGCAGCGTTTATACTTCTGCTGAATACTACAATCTATGTAAAGAAAAAGGCATTATCCGCAGTATGTCCCGTAAGGGGACTCCCGCAGATAATGCACCCATCGAAAGCTTCCATTCTTCGCTAAAGTGCGAAGCTTTCTACATAAAAGATGAAGTAATAACTTCATCTTCTATTGTAATTCAAATTGTAGAAAATTACATCAAATATTATAATGAAAAAAGAATCCAACAAAAATTGGACTACCTGTCTCCGGTTGAATACCGGAGACGGTAGCCCTAGGGTGTTTTTATTAAATTCTCACTTTTTGGGGTCAGTCCCCTCCGTCATCGATTGTTTTATGTTTATTCTCTTATAGCACAAAAAAAGCCTTGGATTTCTCCAAGGCTTCGTCCTATTAATCTAGGTTCTCAATACTAAGACGCACACGTTTTGGTCCGCGAGTACGAACACTATAAGTAATCGTACGGATTGCGCGAGCCACACGACCTTGTTTACCGATCACACGACCGATATCTTGAGGATTCACGCGTAAAGTATATTCCATGAATTCATCTGATTCAGAGATGTCGATACGAACATCATCAGGGAATTCAACTAATGGTTTAACCATTGACAATACTAATTCACTAATCTCAGGCATTCTTTTCACCTCTCCATCGAATTGTCGACTTTATAGAAATTACTTAGAAAACTTAGATTCGTGGAATTTCTTCATGATACCTTGTTGTGATAACAAGTTACGAACTGTATCAGAAGGTTGCGCACCGTTTGCTAACCATTGTAATGCTAATTCTTCATTGATTGAAACTTCAGCTGGGTTTAATAGTGGGTTGTATGTTCCGATTGTTTCGATGAAACGACCATCACGTGGTGAACGTGAATCAGCTACAACTACACGGTAGAAAGGACTTTTCTTAGAACCCATACGTTTTAAACGAATTTTAACTGCCATTATTTACACCTCCATGTATTAATCTCACAGTTACATAGTTTAGCAGATAGACGGATGCTTGTAAAGTATTTTCTCTTTACACCTTAAACTTTTTTATAAAAAACTGCTCTAAACCCTACTCCTACAAGTAAAAAATAGTAATTTTCATCGTTTTTTGATATAATGGACAAAAATATGTATAAATGAAAAGAGTTGAACTTATGTCAGAACAGAACCAAACTCCAGATTGGCGCGAGGCTCTACTTTCTATTTGGAACAAACCGATTCTTAAAAATATGCGTTTTATTTTTAATATTGCTTATTCAGTCCTTAAAAACATTTTTGTAATCGCAATTCTAGCACTGATGCTCATTGGTGTATTCGGAGGCGGGATTGGACTTGGATACTTTGCAAGTTTGACATCCAATGAAGAACCTCTTACTCAAGAACAAATGAGTGATGCCATCGGAAATCTCAACTTAATCTCTAGTTTCTACTATCAAGATGGAACGAAGATTTCAGATGTAAATACTGATGAATTACGTATCGTAAAACCTTTATCAGAAATTTCGCAATATGTAAAAGATGGAATCATCGCTACAGAAGATAGTTCATTCTATGATCATAACGGGATTGTTCCTAAGGCTCTTATCCGTGCCCTCTTACAAGAAGTTGCTTCTTCTGATTCAGGCGCAACGGGTGGATCTACGTTAACACAACAATTAATTAAGCAACAGATTTTAACAAGCGAAGTTACTTTCAAACGTAAGGCAAACGAAATTCTTTACGCATTGCGTCTTGAAAAACACTTTACGAAAGACCAAATCTTAGAAGCTTACTTAAACGTTTCTCCGTTTGGACGTAATAATAACGGGTTAAACATTGCTGGTATCGAAGAAGCCGCACAAGGTGTCTTCGGGGTTTCCGCAAAAGACTTATCATTGCCACAAGCAGCGTATCTTGTAGGGATGCCTCAAAACCCAATTGTTTACACGCCTTATACAAACATCGCAACGATGAAAGAAGACGTATCTGCTGGTGTAGAACGTATGAAAACTGTTCTCTTCAGTATGTATCGTGAAAACAAAATTACTAAAGAACAATACGAAGAAGCTCTAGCGTATGACATTACGAAGGACTTCCTTCCTCCAAAAGAGCTTACTTCAAACCGTCAATCATACTTATATCAAGCTGTTCATCGTGAGGCAGTTAAAGTCTTAATGACAAAAAGCAGCTGAGAAAAAAACAAATTGACGTATAACGATGTTAAAAACGACTCAGAATTATATAGTAAATACTATGACGAGGCTGAGCGTGAATTAAGTTCTTCTGGTTACCGTGTCACTTCAACCGTTGACCAAAAAGTATACGATGCAATGCAAAAAGCCATTGCTGAAAACGGGGACTTAATTGGACCAACGTATAACACTCAATATGTTGATCAAAGTACTGGTGAAACGAAATCTCAAAAAGAGCCAGCTCAAAATGGTGCTGTATTAATCGAAAACAAAACAGGTCGTATTCTTGGTTTCGTCGCAGGTCGTGACTTTGAAGCCAACCAAGTGGACCACGCGTTCTCAACACACCGCTCTCCTGGTTCAACCATCAAACCAATCTTGGTGTACGCGCCAGCGATTGAAAACAACTTGATTTACCCAGCAAGTGTCGTTCCGGATACGAAAATCAGTATCGCTCAAGGAAACGGAACTTACTGGCAACCAACCAACTATGGTAACTCCATTACGAACCAATTCTTAACGGTTCGTTACGCACTGTTCAAATCATTAAATAACCCAGTAATTAAGATTTACCAAGCAATGCTTCAAAAAGGCATTAACGCTGGTGAATACTTGAAGAAAATGGGAATCACTGAGGGTATCGGTGAAGATGAATATCAAAATATCGCCCTTTCAATCGGTGGTACGAGAACAGGTCCTTCTGTAAGAGAACAAACAAGTGCCTTCTCAACACTGGCAAATGGCGGTGAACACCACGAATCATACTTAATCGAAAAGATTGAAGACTCTCGTGGAAATGTGATTTACCAACACGAAGATAAATCAGAGCGCGTCTTCTCAGATGCAACAGCGTTCTTAACAACAAATATGTTACAAGATATTGCAAGCTCTACTATCTTCTACAACATTAAAGGAAATATGGGATTCAGTTCTGATTTAGCTGGTAAAACAGGTACTTCAGAAAACGAGATTGATAACTGGTTTGTAGCTTACACTCCAACAGTTACTCTTGGTTCATGGATCGGATATGACAACTTCTATAACGCTCGTTACGCCATCACTGGTGGAGACGGATACGGCGAACCAACGATGCGTAGTCAACGTCAATGGACGAACTTGATGAGAGCTGCATACGAAGCAAACCCTGAATTGATTGGTAAAGAAACAAGCTTTACGCAACCAGACTCTGTTTATCGTGATTCTGTCGTATCAACAACTGGTACAAAAGCAGGTTCATTTAAAGCAGAAAACGGTGGTACTTATTCAATCGGTGGTTCTATGACAACAGATTGGTTCAAGAAGGACTTCCCTCCTATGGATCCAAAATATGACTTTATGGTGGGTGCAACCCCAGAAGAATTAAGTCGATTCTGGAATAAATCTTCATCTTCTAGCGATAAGAAGAAAGAAGAGAAGAAGAAGGAAGAGAAGAAACCTGATACGACTCAATCTCCTACAACTCAAGCACCTTCAAGCCAAGCTCCTGCAACAACGCAGGCACCGGCTTCTCAAGCTCCTGCAACAACGCAGGCACATTAACATTAAACAAACAAAAGGCTGGACAAATGTCCAGCCTTTTTGATTGTTCTATATAATAGGAAGAAAGTTGAACAGCCTATCGGAATACCGATAGGCTGTTTGTTTATTCTTATTTAGTTGTATTTCGTAACTCAATCTTGTAAGGTAATGTGATTTCAGATTCTACAATCTCTTCTTTATTCATAATCTTTGTCAATAGACGCATTGCTACGGCACCAATATCATATAAAAGGTGGTGCAATTGTTGAAAGAATTGGACGTGTCATCTTCGTTAATTTAGAGTTATTGCTTGAGATGATTTCGAATTTCTCAGGAACTTTAATTCCTAAGTCGATTAATCCATTTAATAATCCTACTGAAGTTTCGTCGTCTGTTACGATTGCAGCTGTTACGCCCGCTTTATGAATACGTTCTGCGACTGATTCACCTGCATGGTATGTCAATGGCACTTCGTATACTAATTTAGGGATCGAATTTAATACCTGCTTTATCTAAAAGCAGCTTTATATCCTTCTAAGCGGAAATCTACTGAAGCTATATTTTTTTCAACGCGGCTGTTACAAAAAGCCACTTTCTTATGTCCGTTTTCAATTAATGTTTCAACCGCTTCTTGAGTCGCTTCTTTATAATCAATATTGACAGACGCAATTTCATGTTCAGCATCCATTGTTCCTGCTAAAACAATTGGTGTTTTAGAACGAATGATTTCAGTGCGTAATTCAGGTGTTAAATGGTTTCCCATATATAAAATACCATCTACTTGTTTTGATAATAATGTGTTTAACACTTGAATTTCTTTATGATTATTTTGGTCTGAGTTCGCTAGAATAATGTTGTATTTATACATTGTCGCAATGTCATCAATCCCACGCGCTAAGCTCGCAAAGTAAAGGTTTGTGACATCTGGAATGATGACTCCAACAGTCGTAGTTTTTTTACTTGCAAGTCCACGAGCAACGGCATTTGGACGATAATCTAATTCATCGATAACATCTAGCACTCTCTTACGAGTTGCTGGTTTTACGTTAGGGTTCCCATTTACTACACGTGATACAGTAGCCATGGATACATTTGCTTCACGAGCAACATCATAAATCGTAATTGTTTGCTTTTCCATCTACAAATCTCCTTTGTGCATCTTTTCATCTAATCTTAGGGTAGCACTTTCATAAATCTTTTGCAAGCGTTTAACAACAATTTTCATATAATTTTTGAAACTATTTACATCATTGATGTAATAATATGCTACAATAGATTCAAGGAGATGAAATTATGAAACAAAACGCTACTTTTATGCAATTGGAAACTGAAATGAAAGAAAAACAAAATCCGATTGTTTTTATCCAAAATCCAGAGACCATTCGTCTTTTGACGAAATTCTCAACAGAACCACATGAACGAATTGTAGCCCTTGTATATACACCCGGTGCTACTCCGCTACTCTTCGTTCCTGCATTAGAACATCAAGTCGCTCAAAAAGCTGAACCTGACTTTATCATTAAGAGTTATCAAGACCATGAAGATGGCTGGAAACTCTTATCCGATGCGATTAAGGAACACTTCCCTACAGAGCTTAATTTCGCCGTGGAAAAAGTGGACTTCTCACTCTTTGCTGCTGAGCAATTGCAAAAGCACTTCCCTGGTATTCAGTTCTCAGTTGACTTAACACCAATCGTGCAACAACTTCGTCTCGTAAAAGACGCAGAATCCATCGATAAACTCGTCTACTCAGGAACCTTTGCCGATAAAGCCATTGAAATTGGAAAGAAGGCCTTGAAAGTTGGCATTACAGAACGTGAAGTCGTTGCCATTATCGAATTCGAAATGAAAAAACTAGGTGTCTCTCAAATGAGCTTTGATACAATGGTGCTCTTTGGAGACCACGCTGCGGATCCTCACGGTGAACCTGGAGACCGTACCCTTAAAAGAAAAACGAATGGGTCCTCTTTGACCTAGGAACGATGGTCGATGGCTACGCAAGTGACATTACTCGTACGGTCTTCTTTGGAAGCGAAAGCGCGAAAGACCCACGCCATCAAGAAATCTATGACATTGTACAAAAAGCACACGATACAGCTATCCAAGCAGTAAAACCTGGCATGAAAGCTAGCGAAATTGATAAGATTGCTCGTGACATTATCGCGGAAGCTGGATATGGTGAATACTTCATCCACCGCCTTGGACACGGAATTGGACAAAGCGTTCATGAGTTCCCTTCTATTATGGAAGGAAACGATATGGAACTCGTTGAAGGGATGTGCTTCTCTGTTGAACCTGGTGTGTATATTTCAGGTGACTACGGGGTACGTATTGAAGACTGCTTAGCCGTAACAAAAGACGGTGCAAAACTCTTCACAGCCGTTAAATATGAATTCTAATCAAAAAATAAAAAGCCTGGGAAAATCCCCAGGCTTTCGTTGTTTATTAATGAAATTAAGCTTCTTCTTTAACGTCTTCTGCTTTTTCTTTAACGTCTTCAGCTTTTTCTTTAACGTTTTCTGCTAATTCAGCAACCACTTCAGCTGATTTTTCTTTGTGTTTAGCAAAGTTTCCTTTTACTTTATCAACTGTTTCGTTAAATTGACCTTTTAAGTTTTCAGTTTGAACTGCAACTTGGTCTTTTAAGTTAGCTGCTTGTTTAGAAACTTGTTCTTTTAAGTGGCCAGCTTGTTCTTGTAAGTTAATACGAATATCTTGTGTTGAAGTTTTAGCTACTTCTGCGAATTCAACACCTTTTGCACGTGCAATTTCACCGTATTCTGATAATTGTTCTTTATAGCGATCTGCTTCTTTCGCTAAATCTTCACGTAATTCTTTACCTGACTTGGTGCAAATAATAAAGCTGTTACTGCTGCTGCAGATGCTCCGATAAATGCTCCTAATAAAAATCCACCTGATTTACTCATGTTCAACACTCCGTTTCGTTATTTTACTTTTTTCTTCTTTGAAAGAATCGATCTTCCAAAATTAAATGCCGCAACTGCACGGCTTGTTTTTGAAAGCTTCACTGCTTTTGTTGCTAGATTACGAGATGATGTATTTACATCAGAAATCGTCACACCTAAATCGCCTGCCGCTATAAACAACGGATTTGTCACTCTAAGTTTGCCGTTCACGTCATCTACGAGTACATTTGCTTTATTTAATAATCCTTCAACTTCAATTGAAAGACTATCAACATCTTTTGTAATGACTTCTAATGAATGATTCACGTTATCAACGGTTTTATTTAATCTTGATAAAATCGGTGATACTTTGACAATTACAAAAACCACTAATGCTAATAAAGCACATGCAGCAATTAATGCAGCAATCTCAACACCTGTCATTGAGCCATTCCTCCAATCTTATAGTATAAATTAATGATAACACTTTCTCATGAAAAATACCATAAAATTATTACTGGAAACTGCACTACTTTAAATCATTTTTTACATATGGTACACTTATTTTATTACGAATAAAGGGTGACAAATATGCACAAAGTCTTATGGATAGATTCCATCACAAATTTCTTTACAAATTACTGGAATTCCTTTGATTGGGAATCCATTTTATCGAATATCTTTACGAAATTATTATCATTAATCCTACTATTCCTAGTTTTCTATTTTGGAAAGAAGTTTCTACATTTTCTATTTAAGAAAACGATTCTTTCCTCTGTGAAAGTCGTTCGTCAAAGTGAAAATAGACAAAAGACGATCGTGAAGCTCTTAGAAAATATGCTCGATTATTTCCTATACTTCATCTTGATTTATTGGATTCTCTCGATTATCGGTGTTCCAATTTCTAGCTTACTCGCTGGGGCTGGAATCGCTGGGGTTGCCCTAGGTCTTGGTGCGCAAGGTTTCCTATCAGATGTGATTAACGGTCTTTTCATCCTACTCGAACGCCAATTCGAAGTTGGAGATGCCGTTTTAATCAATAACATTTCCGGAACAATCGCTAGCGTCGGCGTCCGGACTACACAAGTTCGCGGTTATGACGGAACTCTTCATTACATTCCAAACCGCAATATCACTGTTGTTAGCAACCAATCCCGTGGAAATATGCGTGCTTTAATCGAATTACCTTTAAATAGCAACGTGGATTTAAAATCTGTTTACTCAGTCATTGAAGAAATTAATAACCAATATACTAGAACAGACGAAGCTCTAACCGCTCCGCCAAAAATCGTTGGACCACAAACCAAACCAAATGGTCAATTTGTATTCACCATCGCTCTAATGACAAAAAACGGCTTGCAACATGCAACCTACCAACGCTATTTAACACTTTATCAAGAAGCACTGCTAAAACAAGGCATCGACCTTTCATCACCCGTCATCCCATATTCAACCAACTAAAAAAGAAGGCCTCGCGCCTTCTTTTTTTGTTTCCTTCTAATCCACTCCATAGGATGCACATACCCTATCCCTTCACCTCTCCTTCTAACGGAATGGCACATAACCTCACCTAAATTTGAATAAACCAATTACAAAAGAGTCCTTTGGATAATGTGCTTCCCCTGCACCCTTTACTTTTAAGCTGGGAAGCAGATTCTATTTTCCAACTCCAGTGTTCTTCACGGAGAGGTACATAAACTTACCCGCATTATAAAAAATAAGCTACAGCGATTCCGAGGAATTCTATAATAGCAATAATGGGGACTTGCATAAAATGCGAATTAAAGGGCGTAAGGAATTTATTCCCTACGCCCTTTTTGAGGCTTTTAAGGTGCAAGACCAAGGCTTGCACCGGTGCCCCATTATAGCTATTATCTAGAATTCCTAAAAAGGAATCGCTGTAGCGATTATAGTTTTATTTACTATTTTCTTTTTCCACAAAATCATATTCGCGGGTGAGTTCATGTACCATGAAGTTGATGCGCTTTAAAAGCTCCTTCCTCGTCACAATCCCCACAAACTCATCCTCATCATTCCCAATACAAATAAAACTCTCATCCACAAGCTCATTTAACACATCTTCCACTTGCGTATCCTGATGAATAATCGGAAACTCCGTACGCATCACATCACGCACTTTGTATTTTCCTAACTGATTCATATGAATTTGTTCCACACCAGTAATTTTATGTAAAATCATCGCAAGTGAAATCAGACCTACGATTTTATTTTCCTTATTCAATACAGGAATGAGTGAATAACGCACATTCGTCAACACAAGCATCGCGTGTTCCAATGTATGATCCTCTTGAAGAATGGCTACTTTTTCCGCATCGATAAAGAGTTTATCACGGTCTTCAAGTAACAACTCCTGGATTCGTTTATGAATCAAGCGTATACCCTCCCTCACCAGACCACGTATAGTCTAAACGAGTCCATCTAGTACTTCGTGTTTGGTTGTGTAATACGTTAAACGTAATTTGTCTTTCGAAAGAATATCGAGCACAGCATACGACGGAGTCCCCTCATAGCTACCACGAGGATAATTCGTTGATCCTGAATTGATGCAAAGTACTCCGTTAACATTCTCTGCATTTAGTTTATGCGTATGGCCGTAAAATGCGACACGTGCCCCCATTTCTTTAGCCGCATTTGCTAAATACTCACGTCCTGTGTTCACATATTCGAAGTGACCATGCGCCACAAAGAAATTAATCCCTTCTAACGTAAACACTTCAGAACGTGGATATTCTGGATCGTAATCGCAGTTACCTGTTACACGAATACAATGCGATAGGCGTTCATCTTTATAAGGAAATTCTGAATCTCCCGTATGCACGAATGTCACATCACTTCCTGCATAGTGGTCGAAGATTCTCTTTAATGTTAACTCTTGTCCATGGTTATCACTGACAACGACAATTTTCATAATTATTCCTCCGTTTGATTTAACTCATGAGTCCATTTTTCCCACTGGCTAACAAGCAATTCGATGGCTTTCGCACGGTGGCTAATTTTATTTTTAATATCCATTCCTAGTTCCGCAAATGTCTTTCCGTACTCGGGAATAATGAATAATGGATCGTATCCAAATCCGCTATCCCCAGCTGGAAGTGTCGCGATTTGACCTGGGCATTCTGCTTGAACCACTAGTGACTCGCTATTTGGTGCAGCTAGCACTAAGCAACAAGTAAAGTGAGCCGAGCGCTCTTCTCCAACGAGTCCGCCAAGTTCTGATAAGAGTTTGGCGTTATTTGCTGCATCGCTCTTTGGTTCGCCGGCAAAACGTGCAGAATATACTCCTGGTTGACCGTCTAACGCATCGACGCAGAGACCAGAGTCATCCGCTAATACGATTGTTTGAAGCTCATTCGCAATCGTCTCAGCTTTCAAACGTGCATTTTCTTCGAAGGTTGTTCCTGTTTCTTCGACTTCTTCTAATTCTGGAAAATCTCGCAGTGTCTTTACAGAGTATCCTTTTGGCTCAAAAATCTCCGCAAACTCTTTGGCTTTCCCAACATTATTGGTTGCAATCACAATTTCTTTTTTCAATTCGACGGGTTTTACTTCTTCTTTAAGTGTCACTTTTTTCACCTTCAGACCTGTTCGATTCAACCAGTTTTCAGCAATTTCTTCAAAGAGGCTTGCTTCTCCAGTTGTATAAATTTCAAGAGTTGGTTCAGGATTCGATTCAGGCGTTTCGCTTAATTTGCAATAATCTAATAACGCACTCACGCTGGAAACTGTTTCTGCGCCTGAGTCAATTAATGTGACGCCATCTCCTACCACTTTTTGAATCGTTTGACGAAGCAATGGATAATGCGTACAGCCTAGAATCACCGTATCAACCGCTGTTCCTTCTAATGGACGCAAGGTTTCGCGAACCACTTCTTCTGCCTCAGTTGTATCTGATTGATTACTTTCAACAATCGGTACAAATTTCGGACAAGCAATATCAAAGACTTCAATATCCTTATTCTTGTCATGCATGGTCTTTGGATACACTTACTAGCAATCGTCGCGTTTGTTCCAAGTACACCGATGCGGTCATTCTTCGTTTGCTTGATAGCTGCAAGGCTACCTGGTTGAATCACTCCAACGACTGGAATCGTTAATGTGTTTTGTAATTCTTCTAGCACCACTGCAGTCGCGGTATTACAGGCAATCACAAGCATTTTAATATTTTTCTCTAGTAAAAATTGCACCATTTCTAATGTATATTGGCGGATTTCTTCAACTGGTCGTGTACCGTATGGGCAACGTGCTGAATCGCCAAGGAAGATCATGGATTCGTTTGGTAATTGTTTGAGGGCTTCTTTGAGGACAGTAAGACCGCCAACGCCCGAATCGATAAACCCGATTGGTCTTTTCATGGTTTCTCAACCTTTCTTTCTTTAGTCTTCTATAGTATACCATAGTTCGCGTAACGCTGATTCAAAAGTGGTTTGGTTTATGAAAAAGTTAATCAACGGAACTCCACCTTCGATGTTTGAATGAAAAGGCTTTGGAGGGTCTACACTGCGTGCCTTTATCGGATATCTTCATAGTGTTTGT